>Ga0316613_10000049_pt1 | contig 170359 bp, 221 predicted proteins | sample OWC_soil_day10_C_2_FD_207647 | JGI IMG/M metagenome (GOLD analysis project Ga0316613, IMG submission 207647) | Wetland soil microbial communities from Old Woman Creek delta, Ohio, United States - OWC_soil_day10_CT_b | ecosystem: Environmental > Terrestrial > Soil > Wetlands | place: USA: Ohio... | reverse complement strand
CCGGATTGGCAAGCTAGTCAATACACATAGCTGCGCACGCAGCTACCCACCAGCCGTGCGTAACTCCTGCGCTTAATGTCCAGATGTTGGAGCTATTCGTAACGAGGCAATAACCTTCTTGAGAAGTTTCTGGTGAGCCTGTATTTCGCGAGCCAGCATAGTTTTGTGAAATAAAACAAAATCTATGAGCGCCCATTGAAGCTGTAGTTACGCCAACCCCTTCTATTTGCCCGTAGCGTGTAGCGCCATACGTCGCGGCTGGGCTCGATGTAATAGTTCTCCAGATCCCGGATTGGCAAGAGCGTCAGATCAGTGCGTTGATAGAAAAGTAAGGCGTCCACGAAACGAGAGCGGCGCCCCCTACACAAATCTGAATTGAGTGCAGGCCTGCCGGCACGGTTTGCGCGCCACTTGCAGAAGTATAAAAACCGCCGGAAGTAAGCGAGAACTGAAAATTTTTCCCGATGGACGCACCATCGAGGTAAAGATTTACCACTATCTCTGAACCGTAACCCACTGCGTTCGCATCAAGCTGTGCGCTTGCCAGAATCAACCCGGCGGAAGTGGCATTGATATTCCGCGCCAAACAGTAGGAATCAAGCCCTCCTTGTACTCCTACATACACGAACGAGGTCCACGAACCGGTCTCTTTGTAAGCGGAGGCCATTCCAGTATTTTTCCACACCCCGGATTGGCAAGCACATCATCCTTATGAGGTTTTAATACAGGTATATACGGCTACCGAGGCATTCCACGGTTGAGATGTCCATCCCCCCGGGACAGAACCGCTGACAACCATTGTGTAGTGCGGAGGGCAACTACCGCCCCATGCTGGAATAGGTGTGTAGCCATGACATGGTGCATACCAATCACCTGATGCCAGAGCTTGCCCGCACGACGAACCAATAGGTAGCGTGTCCCAGTCGATCAGGCTTTTCCATAACCCGGATTGGCAAAACGGAAAATCAGACTAATAGATGCAGGCAACAGCAGATGATAACCACATTGCATTGCTGTTCAAGTATGCCCACGTCGGTTTGCTAACCGGTATCACGCCTTGATAAACGCCTGTAAAGTAATTTGTGAAATTCAACGATGTACCGGCAGGGAATTTGGCAACAGAGACCCCGGAATAGTTGGTATAGCACTGTGAAAAAGGTTCTGACGTTACAGGGTCAATCAGAGCTGTCCAACCTCCGCTATTTACGGACATGACTGTCCATTTCGCTACCTTCTTAACGGCTTCTTTCCAAACCCCGGATTGGCAAGATAGCACCCGGAGAAACTATGGCTGCTGTGGTATTTTCGGCTCATCCTGTAACTGGTTCAACTTTGGTTGTTCTAAGTACCTGTAGCTATCCATCCAAAGCAGGCATATGGCGTTTCTACATATGTTCCACCTGTCCATGCATATGCTCTAACCAAAACAACATTTTGGTCTCGGTAGTCAACTCCAAAAACAGTGTGATTTGTTGAGGACCAAGAGCTCGCTGCATTTTCATTAACCACAACTTGAAACACACCTGATGAAAATGGCTTTGGGAAATAGAACCATACATAACCGTTTACTGCGCAAGACTCCCCCCATTGGATGACTAGCCCTCCAGGAAATGATTGATATCCTGTTCGCGTTAATGATTTAGTATCGAACTGTTTTGATGTGGTTGTTTCAACCCACGCCGACCAACCTGTACCTCCCGATCCAGATTGTTGAGAGCGCGTCCACGCTCTCCCCGCTGCTTCGCCGGTCATCCCTATTGCACTTTGTGAGACGTAAAAGACACTGGGGTTGTAATGACGAACGTATTTGATAAAAAACCAATCCCCCGTCGGGGCATTCCCCAGTCCCGCGCCGTTAACACACCCTGACTGTCCCGCAATTCCTTCGAGCCAGTTGAGATCTCCGCTCCAAGACTGACAGTCCTTGCCTATTGGTGACCAGGCCCCGGATTGGCAACTATGCCGAATAGCACATGAACAGCGCATAGTTTGTATTGCCGGGCGTGACGACGAAATAGTTGTATGCCCAGAACTGATAATAAGTTGCACCGCTCGGACAGCTACAAAGGCCCGTTTCTGGATTAGCCATTCCGCAGAGGTTGTTTTCGTACTGAGCGAACATTCCTCTAAATCGGGTTCCTCGCTGCCAACGTCCGGATTGGCAAACGCCTCACAAAGCGACCGACACAATGCGGCGCGGCGCACATTCCAAGGTGCAAATCAGTGCTGATTGTTAAAGAGCTTTGTCCAACCTTATTCCGAATACAGTCGCAAGATCCGGACAATTTCTACAAAAGAGCCGGGTCACAACGGCGAAATCATCTCGACTCGTGTTTTCCGGCCAGGTAGTTCGACAGCATCAGGCAAGCTCGGGATCGGCGACGTCGCCCCATCACAGAGCAGTCCAATCACCGTGCGCAGCAAACAGCTTTTGGCTTTCTCCAGCGCCATTTCTTCCGTTCTTTCAGATACGCGTAAATTCAGAAAATCTGGAAAATCGATATCCACACGCCGACTTCGTTGGGTGATCAGCGCCGGATACGGCGGCAAGTGGTTCCGCAAAACAGGGCGTTCTTTCTTCACCCGAATTTTCGTGTCCAATTTGTGAACCAGCAGATGCGCGCTGAGGTGTGAGTAGCGCTTCAGCATGCTCATGCTCTTGTGGCCCGAGATCGAAGCGACCTCGATGGTATTCAACCCTCGTTCGAGAAGCGACGAGATAGCACAGTGCCGCAAGTCGTGAAAATGCATATTTTCTAGCTTGATACCGTCGCAGAACGATTTCCATGAACTTTTGATCCCGGAATTCGTGAACAGGAAAACTCGTCCTTCGGATTTGCGTTCCAGGTGATCGTGAAGGATCGCATAAGCTTTGCGGCTCAGCGGAACTTCGCGGGCGTCGCCGTTTTTTGTCATAGGCAGCAACACCGTGCGCTTTGACCAACTCACATTCTCCCAGCGGATCGACAATATTTCGCCCTGGCGCATGGCAGTTTCAAGCGCCAGAACGACGATCGCGTAAAATTCTGGGTTGGGGTGTCTGATCGCCGTTCGCAGCACCTTGCGTTCCTCTGTGGCGCTCAAGCGCCTAGAGCGACCTGGCGGCGCCTTCGGCTTTCGGACTTTCAGAACCGGATTCGTTAGAGATTCCATCCCCCATTCGGTAATCGCTGTCGAAAACACATGTGACAACAACATCATTTCCAGTTTTACGGTCGATGTCGCCAATGTTTGCGTCGGAATTTTGGGGTGAGGTGTGGCGAGCCGTTGATCACGAAACGCAACGACGTGCATCGGTGTGATTTCCCCCAATGCGATATCGCCGAGAAACGCGGAGATGGCCTTGATGCGGTAGATCTCCGTTTTGTAGCTGCGCTTCAGGGGGGATACGGTCCGGATGTAGTATTCGAGGATGTCACTGAGCGGGCTGTCTAACGCGGGAATAAACATCGTGAAAACTGGGCCTCAGAGAAGGAAGGCGGTCACGAGTCCGTCTTGAGGATCTCCGTGGCGCGGGCTACAAGGGTTGCGGCCGGTATGTTCAGGCCGTGGCTAAGCGCCAAAAGCGTGTCGAATGAGGGCGAGCGCAAACCGCGCTCAAGCAACGAGACGAAACTGCGATCGAGATCCGCTCGCTCGGACAACTGCTCCTGGGATAACCCTGTGATCTTGCGGTATTCCTTGAGTGCTTTTCCGAGCGCGCAATTGGTTTTTGTTGCCTTCGACATCGTGCCCCTTGGCGTAGGGCACGGATTATGGGTTTGCAGACAGTTGTCGTCAGCGGACAACTGTCCGTATTTTTGTGTTGGCCAAGATTTCAGAGGCCTGGAAGGTGAAAAGAAAAAACTTGATAAATAGATTGACGTAGTAGCGGCGCGCGACTAATATCGAGGTTTAGAAACAGACAAAGAACGGCCGATTCATGGGCTGCAAATCGCTGCTTGAACAGGAAATGTGAGCATGAGCAAAAAGCATGAGATAGGCACGGTGTCATCGGCGTTGATCCGCATAGCGATGGCGTCGGATTTAACATGGGATGAGTCGGTTGCCGCGATGGGGTTGGCCTGCAAGGCCTTGGCGAACGCTGCTGCGCAAGAAGGCGACGGGACTATTGAGAAATGCCTGGCACTAGCCCGTAAGCGCTTCGATGAAGCGTTCTCGCAAAATGTGCAGATCGATGTGGTTGCTCAACCCAACATCACCAAGCACTGATCGGAAAGGCTAGACATGCCTGAAGCGAGCGCCAAGCCAAAGATTGAAGCCAAGAGAGGGTTGGAGTTTATCCATGCCGCTTGGCTCGATGAACAAAAAAATCCTTTGCATTGCCGGGTTACGGCGGTTCGTCAAGGCGTCGTGTACTGGCGAGGCGTCTACAGAGATGGGAGCGTGGGCGGATGCATGTGTTGCAACACCAACCAGTTCTCGTCCAGGGTCAAGTCAATCATCTCGCGCCAGGACGGCGCATGACACCGGAAAGGTCCGAAATGAAAGCGATTGTGATACCAACAACGCAGGAAGAACTAAAGGCGGTTTGCCGAGAACTGGATGCGGCACATTATTTTGCCAACGCCAGCGAAGACCCTTCGGAAATCAAGTTGGCGAACGACAGAATTGACGAATGCGAACGGGCTATTGATGCGTGTCCGCGAGCCATCGTTAACATCCTCACGGAAAGTGAAATTCAATGAACCGTTTGCGCACCCTCAAGAAACGGATCGCTCGGAGCGATCGGTGCGTCGGCATCATGAAGCTCAATGAAGGTTGGTTTATTGGGTGGGGAACTTGTTTTTCAGATTCGGACTGCGCTGGCCCGTTCTCCCGTCGTGAAGCGATCTTTAAGGCGTCCAGGATCGCTATGCCTTACAAGGCGATTGAGGTGACGTTGACCGCTATCTAGAAAGGCCCAACATGCAATTCGAGAAAACCGGAAAGGCATTGCCATGAGCAAAACGCTATCAACCGCTGAAATCAACCACCTTCGCCGTCTGCTTGGCTGGATTCGCTGCGAAGTCGGGCAAAGTCCTGATGAGTTGGTTGAAACGCTGAAGAAGATTGCACCGGCTGTTGGTGAGGTCAGCGACGCAGGCCGGCAGCGCACAGTCGAGAGCATGGAGAAGGCGGCAAGCGTTCCGCTCTATGTGCGCAGCGCGCTCAAAGCATTGAGCAAGGCAATTGCCGACCAACCAGGGGACGTTGTTGATGCGGATATGTCGAGCGCGGACAAATTCCTTCCGCTGACTGCAATTGAAAATCAGAAACCCTGACGGAAAGGCAAAAATGAAAATCAAGGTTTGGATTAGCAAGTACGCGCTGGCCAGCGGGATCGCCGAGCATGAAGCGGAAATCAAAGGGGATACGGCCTACCCAGGCGCCCCATTCATGAGCTTTACCGGATTCGTAATGGGCAAAGATGCTCACGACTCTCGCGAAGGTGCTGTGGTCGCCGCCGAGGCCATGCGCGTGAAGAAAATTGCTTCGGTAAAAAAACAGTTGGTGAAGCTCGAAAAACTGCGTTTTGAATGATCACGGGAAGGCGAACGGCATGAGCAAGCACATGGAAAAAATCACAATCCGTTGTGCGAATTCTTCATGCCCTTTGCCCAACGGCGAATTCGAGGTGCCTTTCTCGATTCGGAAACAACGTTGCTGCTCGACCGCGTGTTCCAACATCGTGCGGACCCGGGAGCGTGCCGAGAAAGCCAAAGCCCATCCCGCAATGACTGCAGCCACCTTCGATACGCTTTCGAAGAGTATCACTATGATCGATGTCAACCGGGCGGCGGCCAGGCGCGTACTCGTCGACGGCGAGCTGGCCGTCCATGTCAGCGCCTCAACCGGTTGTCCGCACAACTCAATTATGGTGTCGGTCGCCCGCTACCAGAAGGAAGAAAGGCTGATTATGGAATTCGACCAGTTCAAAGATGCAGCGGCCAATTACCTGGAGGACGCAGGAATCGCGTACTCACAAGCGCTCGATGAAGAATTGTGGGGGCTATACCAGCGCGGCGTGCAGCCGCACGATGTTCCCGCACGAATCGCAGCGATCTAACCGAAAGGAATTTGACATGAACGAGTCACCATTCATTACGCACCGCGACAAGGTTCTCGGCCATTACGGCACCGCTGCATGGTTGCGGGCTGTTGTTCTCGCTATGTGGAATGGATCAGGCTACAAGATTGGCCTGTCGAATTTGACGGGCCTGGATCGCAACCATTTCGAGGCGTTCCTCGATATGGTGAAAGGCTACCACGACCGCGGTGAAAGCGACCCGGCCTTCATGCTGCTTGCCGACGAGTGCAGAGCTAGGAAAGATCAAGAAATTGTCGCAGAGAAGCGGCAGGCCGAGCTTGACGATTGGTGCGACGACGTAAAGTACGAACTTAGCCAAATCGGGCGCAAAAGCTACGAACTAGACGATCGCTACGAATGGTTTTCAAAGCTGTTCGACGCAGGCAAAACCCCGAGCGAGGCCGCGAAGGCTTGTTCGTTACTTTGACCGAAAAACGAAACCGGCGATGAACGAGCTAGAGGCACTTCGGGAATTAGAACTTCAAGTTCGGTGCTACGCATGGAACCCGCGTCGAGGGCTTAGCAGAAGCGAAGAGCGTGAGTTTGACAAGCTGCTTGGAGATATCGACGAGGCCCGGCGTGCAGAAAGAGACCTCTTGCGCAAAGCAGGCAATAGCAACTAAGGGAAAGGGATTGGAAATGGGACGTCCTGAATGTTCTGTGCAGGGGATGTTGCAAGGTGGTAGAGCAATGTGCGGCTCCGTTATGACGGGGGGTAAGTTTTGCGGCGCACCGCGCGGAGAATGCAGCTTTCAGATTGCCGAGAAAACGACCAGAAAAAAGAAGATTGATTACGCCGCGTTTGATGCGCAGCTTATCACCCTGATCGCCGGTGGAATGTCGGGCTTCACTGGACTCTCGGTACGACTTGCCGATGAGGCTAAGAAATTTTGTGAAAAGCCGAAAGACGAAACTTTCCGCGTCGTTGACCGCCGGCTCCAGGCGCTTCGCAAAGCCGGTCGGATCGGGCACGACACTGAGCACGGATGGCGCATTCGGCAAGCCGATGGCGGTTACGCCTCCGATAATTGATTGATATGGGAAAGTCCGACGATGAAAAAACCGAACATCAAGAAAATGCAAACCGAGTGCGATTCCTTCAACACGAAGCACGCAGTTGGAGCGGATGTGTTTGTTCAACTTGATGGCCAAGATGAACCGTTCCGCACGAAGACAAGATCAACGGCGCAGATTCTCAGTGGACACAGCGCAGTTATCTGGCTAGAGAATGTGTCTGGCTGCTATCTTCTTGACCACGTTTCTGCGGCGTAACCGAAAAGGCGCTTGATTGTGATAACTGGACTCGATGCAGCGACTATTGTTGTCAAACAGCTACCAAACGGAAAGGCCGAACCATGAATGCCGTGCAGGTTGGAAATCGAGTAAAACTGCTGAAATCGGTGTGGGACGACGGTGCCGACCACCATCCTCCTGGCTGGTACGCCCGCGAAGGGGAGGAGCTGATTGTCAGGGAGGTTGAGGGAAACGGCAGCAGGATCGCTGTTTCGCACGATGGCGTTTTGGATAGCAGCTTCCTTATTTTTCCCGACGAATTTGTTGTTTTGAACTGACCTCCGGAAAGGCGAACGACATGATTGTGAATGGCATTGAGGTATCCCCGGAAGCAGAAGCAGCGTTAACGCAGTGGATGCGGGAGCATGTGAACAAGAAAGGGTTTCGTGCGTCCGACCTGGTAGCTCAAATCCGCGCGCTCGGTGTTCCCTTGCTTACTTCCGAAGATATGCGGATTGCAGATCGTCTGATTCAGAAGCATAGCCGTTTGTGCAATATTCGACTTTTCGGCGCCAACAACTGGTGCTGGATTAAGCCGATCTAATCACCGGAAAGAATCTGATTTGACATGCTTAGATCTCGCGAACGTAAAACGTTGATTTGCGAAAACGTGGATTGCCCGCGACCTCGACGAGAATTTCAGTTGACCATTGGTGTTCAGGATAAAAAGTATTGTTGCAGAGCTTGCTTTCGAGTTGCTTACACAGCAGCTCTCGCAGCCCAGGCGAAAGCGAATCCTGCGCTGACGCCCGAACGATTTGATGAATATTCTCCTCGCTTCCGGATGTCGACGCCTCTTCGTGCTCAAGCGCGACGGGTGTTGGTGGACGGCGTGCTCATAAATGAGGTCGTTGCTGCAAGTGGATGTAGCCAGCAAAACCTTAGCAAGGTGGTTGGTAAGTATCGTGCAGCGCTAAAAGACGACCAATGCTTGACGAACGGATTGACACATGAGCCTATTTGAACGCTGGCTGGAGCTGGAGCGCGCGACCGGTCGATCGATGAACGAGATCCTGGACGACATCAATGCCGCGTGCGGTACGAGCTACAAGCACAACTGGCCTTCTGACATGCAGGCCAGGGGCTACGGCATGGAGCGGACCCCTACGGCGGTACGCCGGTACATGATGATGAGAGTTCTGCCGGAGGTCGCCAAAGAAGAGGTCTATCGAGGAAAAATAAAAGACCTTGAGCGTATGATAAAAAGCTTGACGTAGTAGCGGAGCGCGACTAATATCGAGGCTCAGAAACGAACAAGGAAAGCGAACTATGGCAAAACCCGCGTCAAGTCTTCGGCCTCGCAAGGTTTTGGAAAAAATGGCTCAGAACATCGGCTGTCATCTCTCCAGTATTGGCGACATCGAACGCCTGGCGGGCATCAACACGAATAGTGTGGCGGAGCGCAAAGCGCTGTGGGATAGGTTTCGCGATCTCTACAGCGGGCCGTCTCAAGCCCTAATTGATGCTGTGATGGATCACTGCTCGGTGATCGCCCTCAAGCGCATCAAGGCCGGTGAAATATCGTTGGTTCCGGCTCCCCACTAAACAAGAGAAACCGCGCGATGCTTCGTAAGCCAGGAGAAACTATGAACATGGAAGCCGATCACTCATTTTCAAAATTGGTAATTACTGCGGGCGCGAACCCTGCTGACAAGCGTATTCACGCCCCGAATTTCGGGCACTACGGGGTCTCTTTCGCCACAGTTAGCTTCGCCCATGAATACAGCCACATGCCGGAGTACGGGGCCAAGCTGGCGGCAGAGAAGGCCGAACGTATCGTCGCTTGTTGGAATGCGTGCGAAGGCATTAGCACCGAGAACCTTGTGAGCAATCGCCCGGTAAAGTGGCTTGCAGACAGCTACAACAAGAAAACCAAGCAGTGCGATGCTTTGCTTGCCGCGCTAACCTTTCAGAACGCCTACGACAACAACGAAGAGTGGGCGATTGAGCAGATTCAAGAGGCGTTCAATCAGCAGGACGAGGTAAAGACAGAGCAGGATTTCGCTCGCCGTTATCTCGACCAATTGCAACGAACCGCCATCGCCAAAGCGAAGGCATAGACAGTCTAGAGGTCAACCGTACATCTCAGTAATGAAGGATAACCAAAGCCATGAAAAAGACCTACATTAAGATCAAGTACGAAGGCGGCGAATTCTGCATCGTTGAGCCGAAGGATGTTCCTGACATGATCGAGAGCGAGAACGGTTTCACTACCGAAGAAGTTCAGATGACCGAGGCTGAGTTCGAGGCGCTGCCCGAATTCCAAAGCTGAACGTAAAAGCATTGTTGTGCGGCGCATACTCAACAACGAGAAGGAATTGCATGAGCCGGAGAATCAAACCCATCACCGCAAGGTTGTGGCCGCGCTGGATAGACGTTGGAGTTTTTGCGGCAAGCGGGGCGACTGTCGTACTGATTTGCTTGCTGGCCGGGAAAGTTGACGCGGCAGGCTGGATTGGTCTTCGGATATTGGGGTTGGCGTGCCTGTTGGCGGTTGTTACCGTCTATCGACAGCACAAACATTAGAACCAGGAAGGCCCGATATGCACGCACGTAAGCTGCTTGGTTGGATTGCGATAAGCATGTGCAGTTTCCTGCCCGCCGTTAGTGCGGCAGAAGAAGACGCGCCTGTGGTCAAGGCGGAATACCTAGTGATTCTTGATGGTCCCGCGTGGCCTCATGGGAAATACACGGAACTTATCGAAGGCAAGATGTTTGGGCCTCCGGCAATGACCATGATAGAGACCGTTGGTCACCAAGGGATGGTGCGCTACCAACCTAAAAAGGGCGCCTGCTTCATGCTTCAGACGTTGCTAGAAGGCGCCGCGCCTAATGCCATGTCGCTCACTGTCGACCTACTGGAGTGCCCGGCGGATGCCAACGTAATGGGCAAAACACCTCTCCCAGGCACGTCCAGAACGAGGATTTCGTTGCTTCTGAATCAATCGACTAGCGTTCGATATGACGATGAAAACCAAGTGCGGTTCGTGACTCAGCGATTTATTCGCCCTGGCGAGCGCTAGCCCCGGAAATGCTCTTATGCGAACCAACCCGATAAACGACGCGCATGAAGACCTGAAAGACGCCCTTGAGGCGTTCAAAGTGACTCCGAGTGCCGACACCCTCGACGAAGTGTACAAAGCGACGACAGCCGTTGAAATGGCTTGCCGTGAGCAAGTTAGCAAGTAAAACCAGAAAGGCCGATGATGCGCTCACGAGTAGAACGTAACCTGGAAAACAACTGGCCGACGGCCATTCTGTATTCCCCACAGCCGCCGATCGGCGACGGTTGGGAACAATTGTTAGGCCACTCTTGCGGCGGTTTCTCTTGCGACTATCTGGATGGTTGGGCATATCTTCTTTCGCTTTGCACGAAGGCTGAGCCGATCGTTACCGCCATAGCAGAAGAGCAGTTTTGCAAAGAGTGCGAGAACCCGAGCATGGATTATCGCGGGGGGCAGGACTTTTTCCAGGAGCAGCAAGAAGCCTATCGACGGTTTCTGGGTTGCCATGGTCTGACGGTCAACGATGAGGGACTGGCTTCACTGAAACAAGCGGCATATCCGTTGGATGCGACGCTGAACAATTTGCAGGTTTTGATCGAAGGGAATTGTATGCCAGCGTTCCCTTTGGATGGGCTGACGATCCTTGTCCTTGGCGACAATTGCGATTAACAGCATGCAATATTCGAATTCTTTTGGCTATTCGCAAAATTGTGTGGAATAGCATCAGCCAATATTATGGAGAAAACCAATGACTGACCGTTTCAATTCGCTAACTGTTGTCCTCGAAAATGACATTCGCGATGATGACGCCGAGGCAATTCTTTCTGCCATTCGCCAGATTCGCGGTGTCTTGAGTGTATCGGGAAATGTGTCAGACGTTTCTACGCATGTTGCTCAAGAAAGAGCACGACATGAGCTTGGGGAGCGCCTGTGGGAAGTGTTGCACCCGAGAGATTCCACACGGTAATACGCATAGCCATTCTTTTCGACTTCTGACCGGAAAATCTGACCATGAGTTGTGAATACGTGAGAGAGCACTACGGCGTTCCTGCTGTCGTCGGCCGGCGCGTTGTCGTTGGCGGGAAACCGGGGATTATTGCCGAGGATCGCGGTCATTACATCGGCGTGAATTTTGATGCTGACAAGCCCGGAGTGGTCTGCAACGCACACCCGACCAGTGAAGTTGAGTACGGGGCAATTGGTGTTGTTCGCTCGATGACTCGCTCACAGCAGCGGTACAGGCGTTTCCTTGAATACGGTGACGGTTTCGACTCATTTGTTGCTTTCTGCCGATGGGATGCCGCCCCAAATCGTAGCTGGAACACGTAAATGAAGGCTGCGGCCGCATAACTGGAAAGAATCGAGAATGCTCAAAACTATTTTCTTTGCCCTGGTAGCGACGTGCTATGTGGCTGGAACAGCCATCGCCGCAGATTGGAAATCGGCTGAGGGGGTCGTCATTCAGATATGCGCGGTTCAGACGCCTCCCGCAACGGTAGTGATTGAGGTGGTGTCGGATGGAGGCGGGGTGTCCAGCAAGACATTTAAAACTGCGGGTGCTGACGCTATGGCTGAGGCTTGGGAAGCGAGAACCGTTAGCGGACAGCGCGTGGCTACATTATTCCAGCGCATCGCCCCCTCTCGGTGGCCTGATGCCGTGGTCGTCGCAAATCTCGTTTTGCCCGTTCCGCAAAATTCCATCTCCGCAGATGGCTGGACCGACTGGCGCGCTCCAGTCGAAAAGGTGAACGAACAGTTCTATGCAATCCGGAGAGCGAACGGTAGAAAAGGGGTGACCAGCCCGGTATCTGACGACGAGGCGGGTCTTTACCGTGTCAGGTTCAAGCGTATGGACTTCGAAGCGTATCTGGAAAATATGCCTAGTCACGATGGTCCGAAAATGGCTTGGACCAGTGACCCCATCCCTGGCTGCAACTAACAAACCAAGGAAAACCATGGGTCACGAGACTTCAACCGTGCTGCCATTTGCTGTGGCGCAGTGGGCGAATGAGGAATGGGTATCTGCAAGATTTGCTGACGCCGGCCTTTCGGCTGCGGATATCCTCACGTTCGATCCGAGCAAGCCAATTAGTGGAACGGGCTGCTCGATGTTGGGTTGGGTGGCACTATGCCCGCATCGTCCTAGCCTCGATGCTACACGGGAAGTCATGCGTTATTTTCTGGAGGATCGAGGGTGTGACCCTAACGTTCCGGATCATTATGGGCGCACACCCCTGGTTCATTTCCTCCGAGGGTATTCGTGGTGGATGGATAAACTTGAATACGGGCTTGAGGGTATCAAGCTTCTTTTGGTCCATGGTGCAGACGCCAATGTGCTCTTTACGCCGAACTACGTCAGCGAGGTGCATTGCAACCAGTGGCGTTTGGTTCATCACTGCATATATTCACACATACTGGATTTGTCCCATGAAATAGCGGCTCCTGTGCTTGAGTTGCTTGAGCCTCATTGGGATAAAACCCTGAAGGACAGCGAGAACAGAGGGATTGAAGAATACGAGGCGCTTCCGAAAGTTGCGTGGCGACGGAAGCAAGTCCGTAATGCCTCCGAAATTCACAAATTGCTTGATCAAGGTAAGGCCGTGTTTGCCATGGTGGAGCAAGGAATGCTCTCGGCGCGTGTTCAGGTGTTGCGCCCATGTCCGAATCCGCTGCGCTTTATTGTTCGGTCAGAGGACGGAGCCGAAGAACATTTTCCGGCAGGAATGATTCAACTGCTTGCCTGATATCACGAAAAGGGAATTTTAATGCATGGTCTAAACAAGAAACAACCTCCTGCCAAGCTTAATGATGGGCCGTGTGTTTGGGATTTGGTGTTCCACGACATGCAGGAACGCGACCAGATGGGCCTGCGCAAGCACGGCACGCGGTTGCAGGCAAACAACGGCCGCGACGCCTTGATTGATGCTTACCAGGAAGCCCTCGATCTGACGGTTTATCTCCGCCAAGCCATTCTTGAGCGTGACGGCAAGTAGGATGGAACAGCGTAAGGCAGTGATTACGAATCTACCTGCGGCGATAGTTCGCTTAACTTTGCCAGATGCAAAAAAACGGTTATCGGAAGCACAAGCCATCCTAAGTTCTGATGAGCATTACCAAGCCACGCCATCCCGAAATTACGGCGACCTTGACCCTCTTGACAGCCTCGCAGAAGGAATGCAGCCGTGCTGTGCTTGTGGGAAGAAACCGGAACTGAAACTCGAAATACCAAAGGCGAGCCAACTTACTGGCGTTCCGCCAAATTATGTTCCTCGTTCTCGCCGATGGTTTGCCAGTTGCGTGTGCGGAATCGTTGGACCTGCGCTGAAAGAAAAACATCTGGCATGTGGTGCATGGAATCGATCAGGACTCGCCATCCCTTTGGCGTGGAAAGATTTCCCTTTCATGGGGGTTGTGAACTTGGCGCCGGACGTCGCCAAGCAAAGATTGTCTGCGATCAAAGATGATCTTGATCTTCGCTTACAGGAAGCCTATTTGAGACTCCGGGTAGGAGACGATAATCCACCTGGCCCGCGATTCGTAGCGTCTCTTAGCGCCTATCGCGAATGGGCGCTTTATGGCCTCTGGTTGTTGCTCATGCGAGGTAAAACGCATCGCAATACTGGGGTGAAGATTTAGAATAGGTATGAATTGATGTTTAATCAGGGGAGTGTCATCTGATTTGGATCGACTGAATAAAGGGAACGAGCGTGCTTGAACGAATCGAAAACTACTTTCTTGAGCAACCAAATCGGCTGATTGCTCTCGGCCGCATTCTGGCCGAGGTTGGTGGAGGGCTCCTCGTGTTCGCCGCGATCGGGCGCGTGGTTGTTCTGGCACCAGGTGTAATCAGCAGCATGGGGGGTGTGCAAGAAGCATCTAAAACACTTGCGGAAATTTATCCCACATTGCCGACTTGGTGGGTGCCAGAGTCGATTGTGGGCAGTTTGTTTGCACTGGCCATTTTTTTCCTGGGGTGGTGGCTTGCGGCGACCGGACACCGTTTTCGTCGTTTCCTTGGCAGCTAAGCAAAATCATGGGCCTCTTTGAGCGTTGGTTGGAAATTGAGCGAAGCAACGGAAGGTCGCTCACGGCGATCCTGGCCGATTTAAACGCGGCGTGTGGCACCAAGTATCGCCACAATTGGCCGAGCGTTATGGCGGAGCGCGGCTACAGCCTGGACCGCATGCCTACGGCGGTGCGCCGCTATCTGATGCAAAAAGTGCTTCCGGTCGAGTTGGCCACGCTCGGTGCTAATGTCTCGATGAAAAAAATAGATGCGCTCGTTGTTAACTTGACGTAGTAACGCGGCGTTACTATAATTGAGCTGCTGAAACGAACCAAGGAAACCATGTCACGATATAGCTTCGGCCGGAAGGCCACTCCTGTGCATGAAAAATCCATGGGAACCTATGAAGTCTTCGCCTGGCGCGACGCTACGTCTATCGCGGACTGGATCAATGAAGAGTTCGGTGCCGCATATGCCCGTCAAGAATTCGAGAAATTCGAGTTGGTGAACGTAATCAGCTTTGAGCGTAAACATCAAGATTTACTGGCCGACTTTATCCAGAAGACTGAAAATCAGCGACCGTCTTTCTTGAAACGGATTGGGAAGGAGGCTGACGAACCCACCAGGATTTTATTCGTTACGTTGGCCTTGATCGGTGTATTAAGGGCAAAGAATGTCATGGAGGTCCGCGATAATTTTCGCTCTGTGCTTGCACCAGGGCGAGGGAATCGAGTCACAACAGCATCTGTTTATGCTTTTGCCGAAGAAATACGAGACATTTTTACTTATGTCTGGCCAAGCGAGGTGTTCGACGCCATGAGTATCGATGATGAAAGCGATGACGAATAATGAATACTCGAACCATGATCCCTGTAGGCCACAAAACATTGCGATTGCGTGAGATTGCACCAAAGCGGTCCCTGTCTTTTTCCCCAAACCTCTACCGTTGGATGCGTGCCTTGGCTCATTTTTATGCAGACGGTGGCGTGGCCGAAGCTGTTTATCGGGTCAAGCCCGGAACGCCAGCTGCTGAATACCTTGGGTCAGGATCTCTGATGATCGGCTATCCGATCGATGGCTATCCCGGTGACACCGATTTCTCAGGCTCCCGATTACTCGGTGTCCTGTGCAATGGAAGTGAAGAGCATCGAGCCTGCTACGGCAATATCGCGCCAGACCTTGAGCTTGTGGAAGGCTTCTGGGAGCGCTACCTGGCTGTGGGGCGTTGTGCCATCGACCCCAAGCATCAGGAAAACTTCCTGGGCGGCGATCGTTTTAATTTTAAAATGTCTGATGATAGCCGGATATGCTTGTGGTGCGGTGAAACGCATCATCGTGTGCTGACTCCGCGCACGGTGATGGACGAATCCTGGATTTAGTGTATGCGAGCTGCAGAAGAAAAAATAACCGAGGAAAGCGTGATGAAGCGATTGGTGCTTGTAGTGTTCTTAATCTCTGCCACGGCAATGGCTGGCGAATGTGCGTTTGATGGCCGGTATGAGCAACCCGGCTTCAACGGGGGAAAGAATGTCGCTGTGATTCAAAACGGTGTTGTGATTTTTTCGCGCCACGATGCGTCGGATCGCCTGGTTGACCTAGTCAGCCCACATCGCATTCAGGATCGAAACCTCGCGCATTGTTCCTTTATTGCGAGTGTGCAGACCTTGGACGATGATAGTGTCTGGCACACTCGGATCGACCGCATGCCAGACGCACAGACGTATCGGATGGAGGGTAAAACCTTGAACGCGCCCGGTGGCCGTGGCCTGTTCTTCCGTTCTATATAAGATACTTCGATGTGCGATCTGGCGGTCATGCGCTGCAAATACCCCATTGACGCGATGTCTGAATAACCAAGGATCTGACGGAAAGGCATTCGGAATCATGACAATCTGGAATATAAAATTTACTTATCACCGATTGGGTCAAGTGTTGCGAGTCATCGGCTGGGGCGGACTTGCATTGTTCCTGTCCGTCAATTTTGTACCACGCTTACTTGCGAACGGAGCCGCGGGTTTGTCAGATCGCGAGTTGGGGATGCTGCTTGGCGTCGCCCCAGGATTGCTCTTCGGCTATTTTATTGGCGCTGGAAAAGCTATCGTCATTAATTTCGACAAAAACGACAAAATTGCCGATTGACCTCATGTTTGGATTCCTGAAAAATCTAGCGCGGCTGAAATCAAAGCGATCCAGCGCTGCTGATCGCCGACGTCTTAACAAGCTGCGGGAAATTGCTCAGGATCTCGGGGCTGAGGTGCTGGCGGAAGATGTGGTGACGTGTACGTATCGAGTCAATGCCCACATTGAGCCAGGGCAGAGTATTGCAAATGCGCACGAGATCGATGGCGCGAACGCTACTGCTGCCCCCGTCTCGTGTTGAGTAAATATTTGTTCTGGAAGGGGTTCACGCGAATGGCTGTGTTGGCGCGCATAGTCGGTTCGTGCGTCATATTCACCGGTACCGCAAGTGCCTCAACTCCTATCGAGATTCTGCAGCACGCGTATCCCGCGCTCTACAGCCTTTACCAGACTTACCCTGGGTATCATGGGACATTCCGCGACTATGCGAACCGCCAAGGGTTTCAGCATCCGGTAGAGAACCTGGCCACAGTAGTGCACGAGCTCGTCCACGTCGATTCGGCGGCGCACCAAGGTTTTTTCATCAACGGCGTGTACTACGAACCGTATCTTCGTCGTGATGCCTGGCCAACGTTGACGAATTCTCAGGTTCAATCGTATCTATCAGCGCCTGAACGTAATAGCGCCGTTTATCAGTTCTACGTGATCAATACGCCAAAGAATAATTTGGGCAACGTGGTCGATGAGATCAACGCATACGGCCACGTTCTACCGTTCGTATGCAGGAACGAAGCGGAGTTATCTGGAAAACAGATATCTAGTCTAATTGGCTTCCTCAACCTTTCCGAAGGGTATCTACGCACGCTGAGGACACTACAGCCTGTGGAGTATCAACGTCTCGTTAACCAAAAAGAGGCCCGCGGTGTTTTTCTCCTGGTGGTTCAACGCGCGTGGTCGGCGTTGAGGGAGTGCGGTGTCGCAGAGGAGAAAGTTCCTTCTCAGGAAGCTATTTCTTTCAGGGCAAGTCGCGCGCCCTCGTTACGAGAATAGTCCGGCAGGACGATTCTTCGCGAAGTTTATACGGGCGCTGTTGTAACGATCTGGACTGTAAAGGGGCACAATCCTGTTGACGCGCTGTACGGCCAGCGTTTCGCCTTCGCCAGACAGTAGACCAAATCCGAGCAGGCCTTCGCCAGACAGGATAGTCCGAATGGCTTCTTTCGGAATGAAAAGTGAGATGCCGATCTGCTGAAACGAAACGTCTAGTAAGTCAAAACGCTCGGAAACAAGCAAGAGCTCATCATCAAACGCTACGAATGCCGCGCTCATCGGAAAGTTGGGTAGCCATGCCCCTTCTTTTTCATGGAGCGTGAGCATCCATCCTGCATCGTCCCGAGCCACACCAAAAAGATTGCTCAACGAAGGCTTCAACCGCACACCGGGAAGCGGAACTTCAAGTTGTTCAAAAAAGATATCGCCGAAACTGGACGTCCACTTAATAAAGTCGACGACGGAAACGAGTTTTTCAGCGAAAGAATCAAAATCATTTTTCTGCATAGGAATGATCAAAATCCAAAAATTGAACACATTCTATACCGTATTGGTGGTTTTTGTGACAAAATGGATCAGGTAAAACATCCTTAGGCGTGACCATGACTACACTTGATGCCGATAATCTGCAACCCATTGATGGGCCCGTGCTGTTTGCCGTATTGGGCGATCTACCCATGAACGAGCCTGTTGATCCTGAATTTGATTTTCAGACGCACCAGGACACTCATTGGACGGCGAGAAAAGCGTGCTCAATGCTCAAGGTCGTCGCGAGCCTTGTTTCGGCGACCGTGGTCTATCCTGGCGCCGACGCAGACGAGCATGCGCTGGTTAGCGCGACTCGCGAATTGATGTCACGCGCTGCGCGTCTTACGGATTCGGCGGTTGAACTCCTTGGTTTACCTGCGTCCGATCCGAACTTGGCCGCGTACAAGAATTTGCTTCGGCAGCAGGCTGCGGAGGTGGTGTCCACGCAGTGGCGTCTGGTGAATGGCGCGGGGATGAAAGAGTTGTCTGTCGACCAAATTTCCTCCATGTATCGACTGGTGCTCGAAAACGAGTCCATAGACAAGGAAGGGGATCTGCCCAGTTGCCCGGAGGATGTCGATGAAGTGACGGCCAAGCGGCTCGCACTCTTGGCTGTGGTACCGACAATTTATCAAGCGGTTGGCTGTTTCGATTACTTTGTCCCAAACCCTGAAACGCTTGTCGAAAGAGGCGTTGGCAAAGTAATCGCAGCCGCTGATTCCGGTGTGAGCCGGATGGCTTCGCCTGATACGCGTCCGGATACGCGGGCCATGATCACCCAATCGATCATCGGCAAGGCAGGGATGCTGTATGGGGTGAATTTTCGGGCGCATGCGCGCCGTGATGTGCTGATGTTGCGACAAATGGATCCAGCGGCGCGCGCACGTCACCTTTATTTGCATCGGGAGACTGGCCTCTCTACCGATCACGTTGATGAGTCTTTTGACAAGTTGATGAAACGCATGGTGGACATGGTCTGCGAATCGGTTCCCGAACTGGATCGAGTAGCTACGATGTCGACGACGATCAGCACCAAAAATATCGCCTCCTCGGCGCCTCACCAGGATCGTCCGCGGATGATCCATGAACCCCATCCTGAGTAAGGAAGGATTCGCTTATGCCTGACATTTTAGCTTTCGGTGAGATGCAGCTTGTCCGATTGCCGACCGAACGCAATATCGACGAAGTTTATCGCTCCATTCCGGCATTAGCCTCACTGTCAGCCTCGGCGCTCGCTGTAGGCAACAAACTAAGTCAGGACGCACGGAACGCGCTCTTTTATAACACTGGCATCGATGATGGTCTGCGGGCATTGAAGGTCGCGTTATCCGTTGAACGCTTGGAGTCGGTGAAGGGAGCCGAGCTGGACCTTGCCTGGCTGCAAAGTGCTGAGCAACGCACCGGGAAAGATTTTCAGTCCAAAGGCCTTCACGAAGACGAGTGGCTGGCTCCTCCCCAGCCTTAGAACATATTCCCATTGAAGAGGCAGAACATGCAGGTCATATTTGGCGTTGATGCACGTGAATATCAGAAGACCAAGGAACGCGTTCCAGTGGTGTGGGACAGTCGAACGATGGTCAACGGACACATGCTGCTTGTCGGCATGTCGGGCGCCGGGAAAACGCACACGCTACGTCGAATCGTTCACGAAATGCAAGCCACGGCCGCGCACAAATTGCGAGTTCATGTGTTCGATGTTCACGGCGATATCGAGATTGACGGTGCCAGTACGGTAAAGTTCTCGGAACAAACCGACTACGGTCTGAATCCTTTGATTGTCGATCCCGATCCGCATTTTGGTGGTGTACGAAAACGTATCGAAGGGTTGATTGCCACGTTGAAGAAGACGGATGGCCAGCTCGGCGGAAAACAAGCGGCGACCTTGCGCAATCTGCTGACGGATCTTTACGAGTCCTTCGGTTTCAAGGCCAATGACCCTCGAACCTGGACGGTCGACCACAACGAAATTCAGGTCGAAGTTGAAGACGGGCGCATCTATCTGGATGTCCGTATCGAAGAAAAGGACGAGGCTAAGCAGTTCGGGGCAAAGTGGGACACTGATCGGCGGTGCTGGTGGGTCGCGGCCGATGCCTACGAGGGGCCGATTACCAAATGGCAACCGAAGGTTGCGGGCCGCCGGCATCCGACAATGAATGACGCGCTGCGCTTCACGCGCCGAATGCTGAAAAACGTTTTCTTCGGCATCAACCAGCCCGGCATTGAGGCCCTTGAAGCCTTTTGTCGCGTGAACCGTACGTATGCGTCAAAAGTTCTTGCGGCGCAGCGCCGTGGCGATAAAGCATTTGACGACGAGGACTTGCTGAAAGATCGCGAAAAGGCCGGCGAAAAAGCCAAGACTGCATTTGCCAAGTTTATTGACGAGAGCAAGACCGGCCGGGAGGTCGACGATCTCATTAAATATGATTCGTTTGATGTCATGAAGTCGTCGGTCGATCGCCTTGAGAATTTGAATGCAATCGGGATTTTCAAGAACAAGCTTCCGCCGTTCGATCCGGATTGCCCGGTGTGGCGCTACCACCTGACCGCGTTGTCGATGGTTGAACGAAAATTGTTTGTGCTGTTCCGTCTGCAGGAAATCTTCATGGCCGCGGTGCAGCGGGGCGAGCAGGCTGATATCGTCGAAGTGGTTATCCTTGATGAGGCGCACATCTACGCCGACGACGACGAAAACAACATCATCAACACCATGGCCAAGGAAGCGCGAAAGTTCGGCGTATCGCTGATCTGCGCCAGCCAAAGCCCCACGCATTTTACCGACGACTTTGTGAGCTCGGTGGCTACCAAGGTGATCCTTGGTATTGATGAGACGTATTGGGATGGTGCTGTCCGCAAGCTGAAGCTTGAGCCGACCCTGTTGCCGTGGATTAAGCCAACGATGACGATGGCCGTGCAAGTCAAACAGCGCGGTGAAGCGAGAAACGTGTGGAACTGGGTGCTGATTCCGCGCCAGGCGCCGGTGCCGGCGCGCGAGCAACAGGCGGCCTGATCTTCTGCAGAATAGGGGCTTCTGATGACTGACGTATTGCCTGACGACACGCTTGCGCGTGAGACCTACGAGATTCCCGAGCCGAACTTTGCTGCGTTCAAGGTGACGATTGAGGCGCTGGCAAAACGCGCTACTCGTTTGAAACTGGCGCCGGTCGGATTTCAAGAAGTTGACACGTTTCTGCGATCGATGAAGGACGGTGCTGAGGGCTCGCAGGGGCGTTCCGTTAGGGTCCGTCGTGTGGAAGTGTTCGGCGCTCGTCCCGTTGTGGCTGGGTGGCGTTTCTGTGGCAAGCTGGAGCACATCCCAGAGACGGACGATGTCCTGGTCAAGGAACTCAATGAAGGCGATGTCCCTGTGCACTATCGGACTTGCGAAGCGAATTGCGATCATTGCAAGACCGATCGCAATCGCCGAGATACCTTTGTGATTCGTCACATTAAGACGGGCGAGTACAAACAGATTGGCCGCTCATGCCTTGGTGATTTCTTCGGAGGCATGGCGCCGGAAGCAGTCGCGCGAATGTTCGAGCTCGTGCAGGAATGTCGAGATGCTTTTCGTGACTTCGAGGATTATGACGAAGATCGCGACCTTTCACCGAAGAGCATGTATTACGCTCCGGTGGAGATTCTCGCATTGTCGGCCTGCGCGATACGTGAAGGTGGCGGATACATCTCGGCCCGAGAAGCCGATGCTCTGATGCGGATGTCGACAGGGCAACTCGTTCGTACGAACCTGACCGTATCCGCAAAGAAGCTCTCCGCTGACGAGCGGTTGACAGTTATCGATGTTGATCGCCGGAAAGCCGGCGATGTGTTGGCATGGCTACAGTCGGCGTCGTTGGCGGCCATGAACGACACCTATTTCTACAATCTTCGAACGCTTGCGCACACAGCGGGGGTGGGCTATCGCAATATCGGTCTCTTCGCCTCGGCCGTCGTGGCGTACGATCGAGAGCAGTCGCGCAGTCTGGAAAAAGACGCCGCTGTGGTCAGTCAGTATGTCGGAACCGTCGGTGAAAAGATCGAGCTCGTCGTGACGCTAACCGGAACCTCGCTTATCCCAGGATTTCAGTATGGTGACAAACTGCTGCATCGATTTCTGGATACCGACGGCAATGCTCTGGTTTGGTTTTGTTCTGGGCACAGTGAAATGATGCCTGGCGAGCGCTATCACATCAAGGGGACGGTCAAAAAGCAGGAGATCTACCGGGAGGTGCAGCAGACGACGTTGGAACGTGTGACGTGCCCGGACATGAGACTTTTTGATTGGATCAAGAACTATGACGGAGACCTTAAAGCCTTCATGAAGAAACTCAAGACGGTGTCTGACGTCAATGTGCGGGAGTCAAGCGATGGGAGAACTCCGATTTATGAAGCGTTGATGTATGACCAAGTCGAGTTGGTGCGCATCCTCCTCAACGCGGGCGCTATGTTGGACCGTCGTGACAAGCACGGTTATTCCCCCGAGGACATTCGTCCGGAGATCGTGGGGCCGTTGCGCAATGAAGGCTATGCGGAGGGCTGGCTCGTGCCGGATCCTGCGCTATCCTACGGCCGGGTGACTTGCGAAGCGACAAACCTGGAGCTGCTAAAGAGCCTGGGAGCGCAAGTCGCACCGTATGATGCGTTGCTCGGGAGCGTCTTGGTCGAAGTTTCACCGGCGGCAGCGGATCAATTGAAGCAATTTCCGGCCGACTTTGTTGGGACCTGGCATCCCTATCGGGAAGATGACCAGGCGGCACTCGACGCGTTCTGTGATTACCATCGGGCCACCAGTCCGACACCAGATATCGCCAAGCTGTGGGATATCCGAATTGAAGCGCTCTCAAAGCGAAACGCCCCTGTGGCGCCGACAGTTGTTGCCGTCCGCGTGCCGATCGAGGAATCCTTGAGCGCCTGACAGGTTTTGAGTGGAAATCCAATAGGAGTTTGGCCTGAGCAACGCCTTAGTCACCGCTTAACGCGCTTTCATTCCCGATCGGTAATAAAATGTTGTGTTCTGGCTCGATTAATCGTATTATTCCCGCACGGGAACAATACAATGGGGAAGCGAAAATGCCTGGCACTGCGTTACCGCTCGGGAAAGTTGGGTCGCTCGCAGATCTGGCCGCCGCAATAAGGATGCGGCGTAAGGAACTCAATCTTACGCAAGCCGATCTGGCAGGCGTTGCTGGAGTTGGCAATCGTTTTATTGTCGATTTGGAAAAAGGGAAGCCCACGCTTCAAATTGACAAGGTAATGACTGTGTTGTCATTGCTGGGCCTCGAACTCTATGTTGGGGAGAAAAGGACGTGAATCAGCTCGATGTCTATAACGGGAGTGATCTAACAGGGCATCTCCACAATCAGGAAGACGGGCTTGTGTTTCTGTATGCCTCGTCGTGGCTCGCGTCTCCCGGCGCGACGCCACTGGCGCCGGGTCTTCCGCTTGAGGATCTTGCCTTTCATGGTGATGCGGTCAATTCATTTTTCGAGAACTTGTTGCCGGAAGGTCACGTTCGAGAATTCATCGCAAAATCACTGCAGCTTTCGCCTGAAAACGTTTTCGGCCTCCTTGAGCGTCTTGGCGGTGACACGGCCGGGGCTTATTCAATTCTTCCCGCTGGTACGAAGCCTGGATCTGAGGCGCACTATCTTGAAGTGTCCCGAGAAGCGATCAAGGAATGGCTTACCGAAACAAAAGGAGTCCCACTTACCCTTCATTCCCCCGATGCGCGAATGTCGCTATCAGGAGCTCAGGATAAGCTGACAGTCTTCATAGACGCAGACGGGAAGTTGTTTCTGCCAAAAGGCGATGCTCCCTCCACCCACATCATCAAACCAGCAATCTCTTATCGGCAAGATGTTCCGCACTCTGCGATCAATGAAGCGGCGATCATGATTCTTGCGTCCCGAGTGGGGCTTGATACTGCGGAGGTAAGGTTTGATCGATATTTGAATTCGGCGGTTATTACGCGCTATGACCGGACACGCCCGTCATTCGGTGACGTCAGTAGGCTGCATCAACTGGATTTTTGTCAGCTGCTCGACATGCCGTCCTCAAAGAAATACGAGTCCGAAGGGGGGCCGACATTCAAGCAGTGCATGGAGGTCGTCCGGACTCACAGTTCTCAACCGGCGGTGGACATCAAGCGATTGATTGAGTGGGTCGCTTTCAATGTCATCGTAGGGAATATGGACTCGCACGCTAAAAATCTCTCAATGCTTTATGTGGGCGGCAAAGCGCGCATGTCGCCGTTTTACGATCTGGTCGCAACTTTGGTTTACCCAAACCTGAGTAAGCGGTTTGCTTTTAAAGTTGGAGGTGAGAATCGGCCTGAATGGATTCAAGGTCGACACTGGGATCGTTTGGCGACGGAGACTGGGCTTCGCCCCACGTATGTACGGAAGATTGTGACCGATATGGCGTCCGTGATCAGCCATAAACTTCCCTTGGTGATGACTGAGCTTACTCAAGGCAATCCGGATGTCGATTCTGTCGGCTTCCTGTCGAAGATCGAACAGAGCATTACTCGAACACTCCGGCGAATAAGCGTTGCTAAAGAGGCGGAGGAGCAACTGGCACGGAAGAACATAGAGGAGCCAACGCCAGGTGAATATTAATAAATGATCGAAGTGGATTGAGTTAAAGCCATTTCAGCGTGATAATTGCCTTGAATGCAGTGAGAGGAGAAGCGAGTATGTTGACCCCTAATGATGCACTTGGTTTAATGGAAGATACGGCTGTTCTTAACGCCGCCAATTTTGGTGTTGAAGACGCCATGCATCGGGCTGCGAGAAATCGTTCAAATGGTGTGGCTGTGTTTGCTGCGGCGAGTAATTTTAAACTGCAAGAAAAGAATCAGCAGCTGGCCAGTCTTCGCGGAGAGCTCAGTAAAGTCGCTAATGAGCGTAATGCAATGACTGCAACCGCTCGCGCTGCGGCTCAAATGCTCTCCAGGTTTATACAGGCCGAGGCGACGAGAACGGGGGAAAGTGAAGCGGCTCTTCGCTCCCGTGTGAACTATGATCGCTCGCGTGCCTATGATCAACAGGTCAAAGAGTTCATGCGCGATGGTTTTTTGACTGAAGATCCCCGGTGCAGCCAGGAATGGCTTGCGGATGAGAAATGGTACATTCCTGAGTACGTTTAAGCAGGGGGAAAGAAAAAGCCGCCGGGACCTTTCTTCTTTGGGTCTCCGGCGGCTTTTTCTTTTTGGCGACTAAATTGATGGCGCGATGGTGTCTGAGGGGATTGCCCTATGTGTGGGCGATTGCGCTGCGACCGTCGCTCGGGCGCGTAGAGCCATTTCCGCCTGCTTCGCAACGTCCTGGATAGAACCGGCCAAATTAATGCCAAGGCGGCTCGCGAATCGCTCTACAGAGGTTTTTATGAGGTGCAACGAGTCAGGTAGATTGGCACTATGTGCAACAATACCCCTTCGGTCCTTTGGCGTCAGTCCAAAGTCGCTTTGACTTGCATAGACCGGAAGATCTTCCGGAACACGATGAGCGTGTTTTTGGAATGTGTCATCGAGTATAGATACACCGGTAATCGCTTCACGCGCTTGATCTAGAGCGCGGCGAAATTTCCCTGAAAATTTCTCGGCCACACTGGCCACGCCAGCCCCCGCCATCATCGCGTAGGCGCCGGATACCAGCGGTGCGCACTTGATCATGGCGGCGACGGCCGCTGTTCCAGGACCTGCAATGACAATAGCGCTTAGCGTTCCCATGATGGCAACTGCCGAGCCGATCAAGAGCGCAGTTTTAACTTTTGAAGCGTCTTCTCGCATGCGCATTTCGCGGTCCCACTGAATACGTTCTTGCACTTCCTCGTTGAGTTGGCGCAGCGTGATACTGGGGCCGATGTTCATACATTAATCCCTTCTTTATTTGCGAAATCTTCAACAAGTTTGACTTTCAGTCGCAGCAGTTCAAGCGATTCCATCCCCACAACCTCGTGCGTTTTGTTGCCGTTGATGCTCAGCACTTCGGTTTCGTCATGTGTTTTCCATCCTGTTGAACAGCCATTATTCACCCCCTCCACTTGGACGTTTCGGCGCGACACCCTGACCACCAAGCCCTTCGGGCTCATGCCCCTTGGAACCTTCGCTCATCTGTTTGAGCATTTTGTTTTGTTCCTGCTGAAGTGTTCGGTCCGCTGCCGCGATGCGTGCTTGGCGACCGGCCGCGGCCTTTTGGCCCATGGCAGTCGCAGCCATCCGCGCTTGTCCACTCGCGCCACTCTCGATACGGCTCATGGTCCCATGTTCACCAAGGTCACCAACGCCCCCGCCGATCCATTTCAAAATGCGGTCCGGGAGCGTCTGCGGTAGAGCGAAGACCATCATGAGCACCGAGAAGACAACGAAGCAATATGCCATGATGTAACCAGCCATGCTAAACAGGCCGGTCACCGAGTTGGTTTGGACCAATCGGAATGAAAGAACGAAGAAAGCATTGGTGTACTGAAGAAGCGGAACTATGGCGACCATACTGACAACAAGCCCCACGATCATCAGTGCTGGACGAAAATATACGCTGAGCAACAACAGATAGCCTTGGCTTTGGCCGCCAATAAAGCTCCCATTGCTGTCTGGCGTCAAGTGCATGGCACACCAAAGCGATGAGGCAATTTCCGCTTCAATGACCGCAACAACCCAACCTGCCACCCCGATGAGAAATACAAAGCCGGGGATCATAGGGATCCAAATTCCCATAAAATAACCAAGGTAGATGAGGGCGCCCATTGGCACGGAAACCATTAGAACCAACTCTTGCAGAGCTTGCCAGGCTGCTTCAAGTCCCGCGATGACTGCCGGTCCAGCAAAGCTTGAAAGGATGCCTACGACGGTATTGTCGTTAGCGGCTTTTGCGCCTGCGCGCAGGCTAGATAGAGTGACATTAAGCGCTGCTTTCCCAATGTAATAGGTCTCCACAATGGTCACCATCCAATCACCTAGATCCTTGATCTGCATAATTGGATCAGCACCGTCTTTGCCTAGGTAGGTGGCGACCCAGACAACACTGTTTTCCGTAAAACTGTGATTGAAATAGGTCTTGATGTGCTGCTGCACATCGGTACCGCCATCGCTGAAATCGGCATACGAAAAATTGGCGCGGAGCGCCGGCACCTTGGGCGTTGTTAAATTCTCCGAGGATGTTGTTCCGATGCCATATACCGCCTTTTTTATGAGCGGCTTTACGATGTAATCAAATCCCTCGGTCGACCCCTTTACAGCAGCCAGGATCGGTCCTGAGAGTACGGTCTCCACCGTGTTGCGATTAGCGTCGTATTCATAGTCGACAGCACCGGCTGTTCGTACAGCATCCTTGAGTCGCGCCAATTCACGTTGCCAAGCTCCCGCATAGATCCATCCTCCACTGGCGAGTGCCTGGACAAGATTCTTATTACTACTCGCCAGTTTTGTTTGCAGCGCGCTTTTGATTTCTTTTAGGTACTCGGCTTGGCGTTGCGCTAAAGCATCGCGAAGTTGAGTTGAATCCACGCTGGCCGCGGCTGCGGGATCTGAATTGCTAAAAGCCTCTACAATTTGAGTGACCGTTGCCTGAGTTGGGCTTGTCATACCGATCCCAAAAAGACCCAGAATGTATTTGCGGCGAACCTCGGAAACTGTGCTGTGCAACTGCAGTTCTAGTGCGGCGGTAGATTCCTGACCGTTTGTGAACAAGGTGCTCACCATGTCCTTGGGAGGGAATAGTGTTGTCGTGGAAAATGAAATGGACCCGCACAAGCCTTCGCTGCCTGACCATGACGGAGAAACATAGAGCACGTTAAGTGTTTCGACGCTTCTGTCCGCAAGTGTTTTTACATAAGATTTTGCCGATAGTTGTAGCGGTGCCGGCCCCATGGTGCCCAGCGTACGCGTCAAACCATCATTGACGCCGGCCGCACACGTTTGCATGCGCATCGCGTCGACGGCGAGTTCTGACAATTTTTGATTGGAGACTATGCTGCTGACCACGGTATTTGCGATTTCGTCGTTCAGCGCATATTGCACGACACCGGTCCAGATGGTGTTGGCAAACCCGCACGAGTAGAGTGCCACCATTAGAACGAAAATTTGAATGCCTGAGAGGCCGCTCGTTGTTGGGATCAGCAAAACAGAGGCTGATAACGTCCGCATGGGCGTATAAAACGTACTCCATTTACTACCCAGAACCTCGCCGTCGTTCGCTGAATTGGCGATACCGATCAGTCCAACGAAAGCGATGATGATTGCGCCAAAGAAAAGCACGCCCGAATTGAAGTATCCAAAAGCGGAGCCGAGCAGTGTGGCTGAGGTGTCAGTCCCCACGTTTCCAGTGTCGATCAGTCGTGTAACCGCGTCGCCAAAGATCGCCTGCAGCATTTGAACGCCGCCATCGGTTTTGTCAGGAAGAAATGGAAGTGACATGGTGAGCCTTTGTTTGATTCCGACGATCGGTTCGTTCTATAACAGTGATGTAAAAATATTAAAAACGTATCAAAAAACATAGAAAATTCAACTTAAAGTCTCGTTTTGCATCACTTTTATCAGTATGTATAATCATACCGCGAACAATTGATTCTGTAAAAGTTCATCGAATATTACGTCTAAACCATTGAGAAGAGGTGTCTATATGCAACAACAAGAACGTGAGATGCTGGCTGGGCATGCGGCAAATGCGGTCATGGGTCGTTTCAAGACGGCACCCGATGGCTTTTATAGCGAAAATGTTCGACAGAAATTGATTCTGTTGCTGCAAATAGTGGATCGCTTGGCGCTTCAAACGGAAGCTCCGTTGTTTTTTTCTGAAATTGTTTCGGGGTATGACTTGGTGGTGATGCGGCCCTCTGGCTGGGTGCCACCGACTGATGTCGATGCGCCGTTTGATTCACGTGTGCTGTCGGCGGTTGATGACCGCATGTTGGTGCTACTCGGTGAAACATTTGCTGGTGTGGCACAACCGAGCGCCGGAGCCCATGTCTTTTCATCCGAGGACGGGCTTGTGTATTTTGGTTTCCAAAGTGTGCATCGAGCAGCGACACTGGCGGAAATGGGCCTCTCGCTTACGGAATTGGTTAATGTGACCGCGCCCTTGCTGCCTGAAGGGAGCGTTCAATGAGACTCTCTTATGCTGCCGCTAATTTTGGCGATGGTCGTCTCCCTGTGACGTTTCTTGGAGTCGGCGACCTGGGTCGCTTTATTCGCGAAAAAGGCCTTTCTACTGCAAACGGATTCGCCTTATCCGTGCCTGGTGAGCACGTCCGCGCGGCGGTGCGCGGGGAGACAATGTACGAGATAGAACAACGGAGCAACGCACTCCTCGTTGCCTTGCGCGCCTCTTTTCAGAAGAACGAGGACGTTCTTGAACAAACATTGGCACTCGTGGATTCAACACGCGATCCTTATGAACTTCACTATATGGCCAGCATGTTTCTTCATCAACGCGCTGTGATGCGCGCGCTGGCAAAACACCCGCAGTTGTCTGAGAAGACCCAGCTGCAGATTGCCATGGACGGTGATCTCAACCAAGATCGTGAAATTCTTTTGGGACTGGCTCACAATACTGCCTTGACGTCTCAGTCCATGCGTATGGTGCTCTCAAAGACTCAGGATGCTCGAATCTGGCAGGGCGTGGCGAGAAATGCGGCCTTCCAAGCGCGTCGCCTCGCCGCGCCGATGGAATTCACAACGCTTTGCGAAGACCTCTCCGAGTCCATCGATGATGGTGTGGCGACGGCGGCAATTTCCGGTATTAAGAGCGCCGAACTGTTGCGTGGGTTGTACCAGCGCAATAATTCACTGCTTTCTCCTGAGCGCTTGGAAAAAATTGCTGAAAATCCGAATACTCCGGATGATGTGCTTGAGAAAATGTCGACAAGCGCCTTCACCGGCGTCCAGCGTCTTGTCGGCATGACGTTCCCGGAGCAAGCCAGAATGACACTCGCCACCCGACGGCAACAATCTTCACAAGCTGCACCTGCGCCGAGTTTGTGACGGGGTATCTATGAATTCACCAGGAGACCAATAAAAATGTATTTCACCATGAGCGCCATCAAGAGCGATCCTGCGGCGCAGCTCACCGTGATCACGGCAAATGAACTTGGCGAACGGGTCCTGCTTGGAGAGAAGGCACATGTCGCTTTTGAAACCGTCGTCATTGCGGTCAAGGACCGATTAAAGCGGGATCCTCGCATGGTCGCCGCGCAACTGCTCGCCGAAGACGCGGGGAAAATTCGTTCTGCACTCAAGATCGGACTAAAGGAAATCGTCACAATGTTTGGTGGTGAAGACAAGGTGATGGGGTTCTTTCGGCAAGTGAGCACGCCTCGCCACATGTTGCGGTTCGACAGTATTGGTGGAATCAGTGAAGACATTACGCTGGCCAAGAACCGAGCCGCGATGATGGCCTCCGGCGCGGTCTTCGAACGTTTCCTGAATCCTCAGGGGGAGGGGGTGCTACCGGCTGAGCGCCTGTACATCGATTTCATGAAATCAGTGCGGCGTAGTCTGGACTCTGCGGTGGGAAAGGGCGAGGTCAAGGCGCAGCTTGCCAAGGAAATGATGACTGATGTCGAATTCGCGTGCTTGACCGATCCTCGAAAAGGCATCAAAGAAAAAATCATCTCGATGCAGGTCGCTGTTTCGGAAGAGCTGTATGAGGAAAACCGACAGCGTGTTTATCAACGGTATGCAAACTTGTACGCAGGCTCTGATGCGAGTGCTTCTGCCGAAAAAGGCAGGGATGACCCCGCACCGAATTAGACCTCAATCGAGCCTTTACTCAGGATGACATCATGTCGTTGAAACCTGTAGAAACCTTGGCGCTGATTGCCCGCGATGCGGGTTGGAATAGCGCGTTGTTGGGGCGCAAACAGCAGCGCTTGCACCATGAATTGCTGCATCCCCACGTATTGCCGAGCGTGCTGGCGGTTTTTGGTCACGGCGCCGAGGCATTGCGCGCGCGCGAGTTGTCACCCACCCGATTCGTGGTTGAAATTTACTCGCCAGACAAAGATGCATGGACGATAAAAAAGGAGCTCAGTGATGCGCAGGCAGCGTTATCCGATGCGTGCTTCTGGTGTCCTTTGCCTGATAAAACGTCAGTCATCCATTTATGGGATAAGGCACGCGACCGCCGTGTTCGTGACTGCACCGAAATGCTGCGTGATCCCTTTCCGGATATAACAACGCTGGCCGCGTTTTGGTATGACACGAAAGCCCTGGATTGGCCTGAGAATTTTGGCGCCTCGCCCTGGGAATATGCGGGGAGTGTGGCATCGCTCACGTTCAACGAACCTGACGGACCGGACTGCTCGGATGACTATTATGAGGTGTTGCGTCGAGGTGCGCGATCGATTGAGAGCGAATGGGGTTGCGAAGAATTGATCGGGTCCTTGGTTCAACGCTTTCTTGGGACGTCCTACGAATTCTATCAAGGCGAATTGTTACACAAAGGCGTGCCGGTACTCGATGGCGGATTTTCCCGTCGAATGACGGACCTTGAGCGGGAAATCCTGAATAAATCCGTATTCGTTTCGCAGGAAGTCTACGGTGGTGCGCTGTGGAACGCGCTGACAGAATCGGACCGGGATACCTTGCTTGCGACGGTTACGACAGACGACCAGATTAAGATGCTTCAGAGCGTCCGAGAATCCTCTTGGTCGGCGTTGGATAGCCTCAAGCAGGATGCTGTCGCGCGCCACCTCGCGTATTGGATCGAGGAGGGGCGTGTTCCTTTGTTCCAGCTCTCTCGGGTGTTCGGTCGGGCGCCCCTTCACCGTGATTTAACTTGTCGAACTCATGGCATGCTGAGCCTCAACACGCCAGCTGCTGTGAACCCATGTCCGGTTTCTCGTATGAGTGGGGCGCGTGCATCGCCGGGTTCCACGTCTGTGCCACAAAAACCGAACAACAATATGACTTATACAAGTCTGCTGGGTTTGGACTAGTTTTTGATGTCGTTTCGTGTTTTGTAACTTGAAGGAGCCGTGATGAACGAAGCAGGAACCCAGTTAACGATGGCGCAGATCGAGGCTGAGCGGCCTGTCGTGAGGCAGGAACTTCACGGGGTAGGTAAGGGGGTACTCAAACCGATGGCTGCGCTCACGCGTTTCTACAAACGCATGGATACTGCCCTGGCTAGGGTGCCGGAAAAGCTTGCCTGCGACGGCGGGTGCAGCTATTGCTGTCACTATCACGTTTATGTGACGGCTCTTGAGGTCTTCGGTCTTGCTGAGTTCATCAACACGCAACTCGATGAGGAAGTTCGGGAACAAGTCAAAAATAAGCTTCTTGGCAACGTGCAGCGCGTTTCCACGCTCTCTGTTGATGAGCATATCAAAACGAATGTGGCGTGCGCTTTGTTGTCGGATGCGGGGCGGTGTCTCGCGTATCCGATTCGGCCCAGCGCGTGTCATCGGCACCATTCATTGAACGCCAAAGCATGCGAGGTCACCTTTAATGACCCCTTGTCGTCGATGCAAAACATCCTGTCCGCACAGCATCAAGCGATAGCCGACGGTTTTTTTGCAGCGGCGGCCATCGAGACTGCCCATATGAGCGCTGATTTCGCTCGGTATGAGATGAATTCGGCGTTGAATGAAGCGCTGACGAACCCCGCGTGCTTTAAGCGCTGGAAGGCCGGGAAGGCAAGTTTTCCGTCCGTTCGCGATCGCGATGCGACAGGTGGTATGGGAAGCTGAATCCTCGATTGTTGATATAAAAAAATATGAATTTTATGGTCACTAAATGACATATATCAGTAATTAAATAGAAGTTTGCCGATCAGTTTGCTATTAACTACAATAGCCAGAGTGTTTTACAACTCTGGCTATTTGTCTTTGTTCTGTTGCATTTATGAAGGATCGGAAAATGAACAACATCGAAGAACTGTTATCTATGGACGTCGTGTCGCGAAGTTTCAAGTTGGCAGATATGACACGAGGAACCCTTACGCCGGATGCACTTGATCGTGTGGTTGTAGCGGACATTGCCGCACTGCAGGGGGCCAGCGATGAACAGTCACGCAAAGAAGCCGCGTTGTACATGGATTGGAATGGGCAGAACAATCCCGATTACAGAATTCGCTTGGTACAGCTAGATCCATCCGTGGCGGCCGAAGCAACTTCGGCAATGGTTGAAGATTTGGCCCGAATAGAGCGAAAAGATGCGCGCAAACATGCAGAGTACATTTCGATTATTGATGAGAGGCGCCGCGCGCTGTTGTTGGCTGGGCTAAAAGCTATTTCGACGGGAGATGGCTCTTTTGTCACTCCTGAGAAGATTGCGAGGTACGCCCCTGGCGTTGTACCGGAAAACCTCCCTCAACTATGCGCAGAAAATCCAGAAGATGTTGAGTTAGTTCGTGAAATGGCTCTTCTTGGTGGGCGTCAGGATGAAGCGCTTTGCCTCGTGTGGGAAAAAGGGCTGCGCGTCATGTGGGCGCTCGCTGATCCTGCTCAACATGAGGAGTTTTTGGTTGGGAAGCCTCTCATCTTGTTCGAACAAAATGGCGTTCCCCGTGCCGTCTCGCCCGATCCATCCGTGTTTGGACAACTGAGTCCCCTTCAAAATCAAACCGACCGCAACCTTCGCCTGCAGATTGGGAAGGTTGATGGCATGGTCGCCGCTTTGCTTACCTACGCCACAACCAGAGAGGTTCCGTCCAAGGCATGGCTGGATGCATTCAGTCGTGAACGTGAAAAGCTCTGGCATTTGTCCGGGGCCATGGACGGACTGCAGCCCATCGAAAGTAAATCAAAAACTGCCCTCTACGGCACCATCATTCTCTCTGACGCCTCTGGCATGACGCTCTTGCGCGCGATCGGGGTGGACGTTGCCGGTTATGACCCCGAGACAAAAACCTGTCGTGCTCGCGTATCCGAGACCGTCATGGAAACACTGGATCAATACTGGGGGGAATTCACTTGGTCATTGGTCTCGATGCCTTGTGATCAGGAAGCATCAGTGCTTTTTTCCGACGGTTTGACAGGCGTTTCTCCTGAACATCTGGCGGCCTGTCAAGAGTTCCTGCTCTACAAAGCGGCGGCGTTTCGCGAAGAGGGTATCTCACAGCCGTCTCTTCGCGATGGATTGATCACCGGAAAACTTCGCATGGTCGATGCGGCGCTTCGTGCGGCGTCACGGCGACCGGAAATTGAATCCTTGGAGGCGCCGGACGTTAAAGCAGAACCGGTTGATCAATTAATATCCCCCGCTTGAAGATAGGATCCTCAGAATGGCACGTGAAGCACTGTTCAATATGCCGGCGGATACTCGGATCGTGGCAGAAAACGCACTGATTCGAGAAGCGCTTGACGCGCGCTTGCAACGCGATGGTATTGACGATGCCGAAGTGCGAAACGCAATGATTGCGGATTGGACCCCAATGACTCGGGAGAATGGGACGTCGCTAAACGCTCAGCCCGATACCATGAATACCTCCATGACTGTCGATCGCCTCAGGGAAGAAATCGACAACAGCTTTGGCTACGAGCTCATCCGGAAACTGGAAGATTCCGGCGACTTCCGTCTCTTGCCGATGGAGAAGGATCTGCCTCCTTATCTCCAACATCCCCGGGGTGGCGTTTCCGGCGCGTATGACGACGCAACTGGAAAAACCTACCTGGTTGCGCAATGGATCAAACCCGAAAGCGTTAGAGGTTTGGTTCTCCACGAGGTGGGCGTGCATTACGGTTTGCGTCGCATGCTTGGCGCCCGAGCTGACGTTCTGTTCCGTCAAGCGGGTTTGCTTGCCGAGCTGGGCAATCCCGTGGCGTTGGCAGCGGCTCGAAAGGTGCCCAAGGACACACCACAGGAGGCTCGTAGCGAAGAAATCTTGGCCCGCATGATGGGTGACATGGCAGGGCAGAAGTTGTCGGTTGTGCAGCGCGCCTGGTCGAGTGTGAAGAATTTCTTGTTCGAGCTCGGCGCTGACGTCGAATTTTCCGGCGCCGACATGCTGGTGATGGTTGAAGGCTGCGTAAAACGCTGTTCCGAGGCGGGCGGTGCCTTGAAGCCGACGTTGTTTAAACGTTTCTCAAATGTTTTGAAGCGGGCGCTTTCGCGGGACGATAATCCGCTGCCGGTATCCCGAGACCCCGTGCCGGCGTACCGTCAGGAAACCGGATTGGTCAGGCAAGTCGATACCCCTGCGTTTAAGAGTTGGTTTAGTGATAGCAAAGTTGTCCACGATGATGGAAAACCCATGGTCGTCTATCACGGGACCTCGGCCGACATTTCAGAGTTTCGATTAAGCGAACGAGGTTCGTTTGGTGCGGGGATTTACTTCTCGCCAAAACCTGAAGTGGCTGATCTATTCACGCCACAGAGTGGTGAAGATGGCGAAAACATCATGCCAGTCTATCTTGCGCTAAAGAATCCGTACCGGTATTACGCTGACTTCGATGTTGGCGAGGACATCGATTTTGATTCTGCGGCCGTCGATCTGGTACGCCATGCTTTCGGGCGTCAGGCCGATGCGGTCCTCAAGATCGCCCGCGATACCGATGGCCAATTCGGCAACGATCTGCGATTGGCTCTTTTGGACAAGGGCTACGATGGCCTCATCGTTACCTATGACGATCGAAGCCAAGAGTACGTAGCATTCTTCCCCGAACAGATCAAATCTGCCGCTGGCAACCATGGGGATTTCGACGCTTCCCTCGCAGACATTCGCCACTTTCGCGATTCGTTCAGCGGCCCAGTAACCGCGATGCCTGGATTTAAAGCCTGGTTTGGCAACAGTAAGGCCGTCGATCGCTCAGGCAAACCTTTGATCCTCTACCACGGCTCGCGCACACCCCAGGATCTCACGGAATTTGTTCCCGGAGGCGTTGCGAGCTCGTCGAGGTCAGGTGATGCTTACGGGGTGGCCACATACTTTACTACCGACCCGGCCGAGTCCGGCGCCGACGTATACACGGGGGAGGGTGGGGCTGTCTTCCCGGTCTACGTGCGCGGCAACATTCTGGACTTATCCGGCGAGCTGTCCGAACTGGAGCAAGAGCTCCTGACCGAGTTTGCGAACGAGCACCTTTTGCCTTCCGACAAGGCGCGGTTTGCCATCGGCCGTACTTCTCGGCAATTCACCGACCAGCACGACGCGCTTGAATTTTTCCAAACCCAGCAGGCGAACTGGAAAGCCTTTGGTGATGGGATGGCCAGGGCCGAACCCGATGCCTTGATGGATGGTGATGCCTACCGTGTCGACTACACGGATTTTGATGCGCGGATCGAGATTAAGACGGGGGACGATGCGTTCACCCTGCTGCACGCAGTTGGCTTCGATAATGTGCCCGCCATGGGGTTTGATGGCGTGGCCATGAATCGCGAAGGCGGTGCCCGCTGGTTCATCATGCACAACCCTGCTGGCAACGTGAAATCGGCGATCGGGAACAATGGCGAATTCAACCGGTTCAACCCGGACATTCGGTATTCGTTTGCTGGCGAGAGTGCGGTGTCCGGCGACAAAAGCCGACTCGCGGAAGTCTGGGCCATGATCAAGCCGTTGACCGATGAAATCCGGAACCGCATGCGGGATCTGGAGGATCGCCAGTATTCGCTGACTCCCGACGAAGAGATGGAATACAGCGGGTACATGGATCGCCTCGATCCGCTGTTCGATCCAGAGGTGGTGCGCCAGAGAACCGGATGGTTTCAAGGATTCGATGGTCGTTGGCGATTCGAGATACCGGATGCCGACGCGCGGCTGCAGGTGCCTTACGACCAGTATTGGGAAAAGTGCAAGGCGAAATTAGGGGAACAAGCCGCCTTTCTGGATGGCGACAGCACCCACAAGTATCCCCGTCTTCGTCTTGACCAGGTACTGGATCACCTCGCGCTGTTCGAGGCGTATCCCCAGCTGCGCAATGTCCGCGTCTTCTATGACCCGTCGCTGTCCATCATTGGAGGGACTTACGGTTATTTCAATCGAACAAAAAACGAGATTGGCCTCTCTCCGTGGATTGATGACGTACAAGCGCTCTCAACGTTGCTGCACGAGACCCAGCATGCTATCCAATTCATTGAGGGGTTTGCCATTGGTGCCAATTCTGACGACTTCTGGGAACGCAGCAATTCCGTTGATTTGTTTTCCGACGCTGAAGCCAAATTGGCGCGTGTTTCCGTGTTGCGCCCGGATTTGGCCGCAACACGGGCGGCGTTTGATCGATTTCAAACCGAAATGGCCACGAAATACAACGTCAAGTTTTTCGACGACCAACTCCGTTATGACGATCGTGCCGAACGCGTCCTACACGGACAAATGAGTGCAGACGAAAGCGCTGAGCGAAGCCGCCTATTGGCGGCCTATGGTGGATTGTTGGATGGTTCTCCCGAAGCCCGCGAGTTTGCTGACGCGCTGGTTCAGCGTCACTTCGCGATGTTGGATCAACATGGACGCGGAGGTGTACGCCACACCTCTTCCCGTGAGCAATACCTGTGTCTCGCCGGGGAAATCGAATCTCGGGCCGTGCAGACTCGCCAGACAATGACCCAAGCGAGCCTTGCTGAGAACGCGCCCTACGCCTCGGAAGGCATTGCGTCGGAAGATGTCATTCTGCACTTCGAGAACGGGACCTCCATCGTCGATGCGCGAAAGGCCTCGCTGCGTTGTCTTGAACGTCGGGCCGCCTGGGCTCTTCAACGTGATCCAGGCAGTTACGAGCACTGCATTGATGGGTTGGTGAACGCATTTTCGCGAAGCCGGGACGTGTTGCCGCTTTTACGTCCAGCAGTAGCCGGGGATGTTCGACTCCTCGGTGGGAGCCCGCGTGTTGGATGGACAGTCTCCTGGAGCGATCAGAACGGGAGGGAGACCCGTTCCGAGATACGGCCGACCTACCGCGAGGCGCTGGCAGTCTTCTGGGAATCGGCAGTGCCGGTTTCCGATCTGAAATTCGACCGTGATAGCCGATTGAAATACCCCTTGCAAGCCGATTGCAAAACGGTAGCCCCTGCGTGTGAATCCTTGTGTGCGTAGCTGACAGAAATCGAGAAGGAATAAAGCAATGAAACTGATGTCATGGGACAACGCCTCATTGGATGCCGCCCTATTTCAGCCCGAAGCACCTGAAGGTGGTGAGTTGTTGCCGGCGGTTCTAAAGAACGACTTCGTATCGCTCTGCTATGGCGATGTCGATGTGGCCAGGCGTCTCTTCGAACGCTGCGAATGGGAGCGACCGGAAGCTGTTCTTGCCGCCCTTGGGGGGTATGAGTATTTTGCCTTCGACACGGATCCGCGCTGGTTAGAAACTCGACGTGGCCCGATGTTCAATCGAGCGATTGTCACTCGAAATGCAGACGTTGGCGAATACTTCGAGGTCAAAATCATCAACGGTGGAATCGATGACGACGTGCTGAGTGACGTGAACGTCACCACGGACGGGCGTCCTGACATGACCCTGGTGATGAAGAACCTGGCGCCTATTCGCGAATGGTTGGAAGCTACGTTCGAGAAAACGACAATGGAACCGCTGGCCGCGCCCTTTGCGATGACAGCGGTATTCAGCCCACGTGCTGAGGTCGCGCATCATGATTTCACGCACGTAGTGGCCTTCGCTCACAACGGAGATAGTGCGGCGCAGATTCCCCCCGAGCGGTTCGAGGTTTATTCAATGCAGGCGCTGGGCCCCTTCCAACTTCAAACGCTGCACGCCGCGTTTAAAGCGGCGATGGCGAGTTCCGATGTCCGTATGATCGAGATTGACGCGCCTTCTCAGGAACGCGCCATCGCTCGTGCTGAGCAAGCGCTATGTGAACGCCTGGCTGGCGACAAGACACTGCAGCGCCTCGTTGAGCCAGCAAAGCTTGAGCTGGAAATGCGAGTGAACGACTACCTTGAAGCCTATGGCCCCGGCGTCGCTTGGGCTGGGATGTCCTCCAATCGCGGATACGCCTACGTTGGCCCCATTATAGGGGAAAGCCGCTTTCACTATTTTCAACTCGATCATGTCAGCGATGCCATCGTGAGGCATTTCAAGCTTGAGTTTCCAGAAACGCCCAAGGTGGGTTCGAACTACAGTGTGGTTAACAAAGGCGGGACGCGGTTAGAGGTGACGAAGCTATCCCAACCCGTCGCCGACGCGCTTGTCGATAAGATCAACTGTGTCCGGCAAGGCGTCTCGGTCGTCTGTGAAGGCCCTTTGACGTTCAAACGCCAACCGAGCTTCCTGGAACACGACGCGGCGCCTGAATTCGACGTGATGTTCGGTGATGCAATTGTTGGGACGGCGCGGCCGGGATCTGCCGAAACGGGGCCTGCCATAACGCCTGTCACGATTCCTCGGAAACTTGCCGATGTGATAGCGATGCGAGGAGTCGACGTGTGCTATAGAAGTGATGGGTTTCACGTCGCCACGGGAGAACTGGAAAAGTTCGCGTTCCAGCAGTGTGGGTGGTTCGAACCGACGGACGCCATCTCGGCGTCGATCAGATCTGTATGGGACCAGAAACGAGAAACGGGTTATCCAAGACACAAGAGCCTCATTGAGTTGTAGATAATATGGAAACGTAAAAAAATACTTCAAATACCATTCATAAACATAAAAACATCATTTATTAGTCACATAGTACGCAAATAGTTGGAATTTCGAGGCGTGTCTGCAGATTGAAGATGGTAGAGTTAGCATTATCCAAGCACCTAACCATTACTTACGACTGGAATTGAAATGAAAAGCACACCGACCCCTTGGACCCATGTTGGCGTCACCTGCGAACAGCTTTCGATCACTTTCACTGGCGGCGGCCGTATTCCCCATAACGTGACCGTGCCGGTAGGCACGCTGTGTCACAAATTGGATGGCGGTAGTCGTCCTTGGGTCGTCGGCAATCTCGGTTTTCTCGAAGACAAGCAGAGCATGCTTTACCATGATGCCGACCACTATGGCATCCGCATCCCGGAGGATAGGGTTGTCGGGATTCAAGACGCGAACGATCATCGTGGCATCGCGCAGGTGGTTCGCGAACGCCTGATCGCCAAGCACGGTCAATTACCCCCCAATCCACACACCCCCGACTTCGATACGTTTGCCGAACGCGTCAAAACTCGGCTCATTTGCGATGGCGTCAAAAACTTGTCCGATGACGAACTGAACCGCTCTTTGGGTTATACCGTAGCCGCAACCGCTTGCTTGGCGGTCGCGCTCCGCCTCATCGCCGACGGGCTGACGATCAAGAAACTCTACGAGAACTGTGAAGCCGGTGTTGATGATGTCTTCAACGCCCTGGTGCAGATGGGGCAAGACGTGTCTGTGGACGATGCGCGCGCGCTAAGAGAGAAACTTTCTCCCGAAGATCACTTCGCTATTTTGACGGCAGCAACTCACGCTGATCTGCATGCTGTGATCAAGGCAGCGCAGGAGCGCGGGGCGTTTGTCGAGCAGAACACCGTTGTGGAAGAAACAACCGTATGGACGCATTACAGATTGTTTTGTCGAAGTGGGGAGCATTTTGATTGCGTAACAACATCAGAAAAAAAGGCTGTGGAGAAGGCGTTAGAAGCAAACCCCGATTTGTTATATAGCGACATTACTGAGATTTTTGATGAAGGAATTGCTTGCGCCCCTTCTTCTGAGAAAAAAGATGTCCGCGCACCAAAGCAGGAAGGAAACGATATGCTGCCAACTCAGCGACTGGCAGATATCGCAGATATGGAACCCTAAGCTGTTGCTTGATCTCCCCGCCGCGGATCACTCCTCGGCCGTTTGTTCCTTCGCTTGAATCACCTTGGGTTGATTATGCTTTCTGTTTCTATAGAAGAAGTCATTTCCGCGCTTGTTCAACTTGGGAAGGACCCTACGCTTGAACAAGCGAACGCTACGCTAGCTGCTCTCGATGATGTAGCTGTACCGGCAGGCGCCGGTCGTGCTGAGGCTTTACTCAATGCGGTCAAGAACACTCAAAAGCAGGAGAGTTTGACGCCATTGTCTGCATTGTCTGTCTTGGCGCTTGCTCGGGCACAGGGGTTTTCACCCGAACACCGAGTTATTCGGCTCTGGCACGGAAGTCGTCGCTGGGAGGGCTCTCCGGAAGTTCGTCCAGTGGTCAAAGGTCGCTATGAATGCGGCCCCGGGATCTATCTCACCACGTCCTACGAGACGGCGCGCAAGTACGCGAAAGGCGGTGGCATGGTGAGGGAGTTCCACCTTCGTTCGTCAACGACCTGGTTGGAGGCGGCGAAGCTCCATGTGGACGAGATGACGCGCTTCATTACGGACCTGTCTCGTTTCCGAAATCGAGATGCTGTGTTAAGCGATCTCGATTATTGTTGCGAACGGCAGAACTCGCCCTTTATCGGCGTCAGTTCGCTCGTCAATTTGTGCATCAATCATGAGGCGCTTTCGGGTAGTCATGGCCCGGCGCTCGCGCAGTGGCTGGCCGATCACAATATTGATGCGTCACTTCATGCCAAGGACTCAAACGAGGATTGGGTCGTTGTGTTCAATCCAAAGTGTATTGTGAGCGTCAAGCCGGTTCCCGCAGCCGCAATCGACTGGGACGCGGGGCCTGACTTCCCGAGAGTAAAAGAGCAACTTCAACCGTTAAGCGCGTCGTCGACAAAGGACACCGTTGAATCGCCAGGATTCTGAATCTACGCGCACCTATGTATTTTTCAGCTGCATCATAAATGTCGCCAGTCCATCCGCGAACTTGGTGGCACCGCCATTCGCCGGATGGCGAACCGTTGCATGGGTAATGCCCAGCTAGGTGAGCGATTTCGATGCATTGAGGCCAATGGCCACCATCGGCGACTTGGGGTAATGGTCCCGCAAAATCTGAAGGCAAGGCAGTCCAGCAGCGAGTTCATCGCCAGTAGGGGAGCGATTGGATAGCGGCTTGCCGGTCTTCATTGGATGGAGTGGTAAGGCATTCCACATCAACGTGTCCTCGGCAATATCGAGTGCAAATAGGGTCTTCCAGACAATCGTTGCCGAAGGCTCCGACCACGGTAATCGACGGGTAGTGAAGCGCGTGGTGGCCGCAATTCTCGGGATAGCACCCTCGCACACCAGGCGCTCCGATGTGAAGGGCACACCTGAGAATCTACAGCCCTGATACCCACTGGCTTCACCGATCAGGATGACCTTAGGCTCAACGATCTCGAAATGCCGCCGCAAGCGGGTCACACGGGCTGCAGGCGCGTCCGGAGAAGAGTCCAAGGCGTCCGTCTCTCGCCACGGGTTAAAAACCCCGTGGAGGTGCGTTGCGCGGTCAAGGATTTGAAAGAGATCATCAACGATTGCTGTTTTCGTCAGGGGCTTTCTTTTAATTCTTTGAGTTGTAGGGCAGCGGACCTAACCTCAGAGCCTGAGCGGCATCGCACGCATCAAAGTCGTCGTCAGCGAAAAGTAGCCATTCTCCAAGCGCGGCGCCCGTGCACGCACCCAAGCTTCGGACTCGGGGCGCAGGAAGGCTTCTTCGAGGTCATCGAGTGTCGCATCGCCAGCGGCGACGATACTGATGCCGTGATCCAGGGGCAGGATGCCGGCCGGCACGCGCACAGGGCGCAGGCTGGCCGCAATACGCGGAATGAGCAAGCACGGTTGGCTCAGATCCAGATTCTCGAAACTCTCCGGCGGCAACCAGCGCTGGGTAGCCCTCACCTTCGTCTTGGCCAGGAGATGCATGTTCGCTTCCAGATGGCGCGTGACCGCGGACGGTGGTTCGACATCTCGGAAGGTTCTAATCGCGAACTTCGTCGGTTCGCTCAGCACTCCGCCCCGCATGTTGTCGGTATCGACCGCCGGCACGAGCAGGTCTTGGGGAATCCCAGCCGCATCCGCTGTGGGTTGGTCCACCACGAACAGGCCATGCTTTCCGAGCCACGGTGCTAGGCGTACGGTGGCAATGTCCGATAAGGGACGGTAGCCTGCGTAAATAGTGTCATCGGCTTCCGGGTAAATCGGCGCGCGAGTCAGCGCGGTGTCGCACTGGTCTGCTTCGCGCAGTACCACGGCGACCGGATGAATGCGTGGCGGCTGGCCGGCGCGCCGATTCTTGGGGTGGTAGAAGGCTGACGTGGAATCGAGGCGCTCCAAGTGATGCACGCCCATGCGCTGACCCACGACCGCGCGTAGTTCCGCGGCGCATTGCGAAAAGAGCCAGCGGTCCGAGGTCACCAGTGCGATTTCGCCCTGTGGCCGAAGCGTGAGCGTGCAGCGATCGATGAAGCTATGAAGCATGTCGCCTTGCGAGTAATCGGGGAGCGTGCGCTCGTACTCGGCGCGCAGGATGGCCGGCAGATGCGCGTAACGCAGGAATGGCGGATTCCCCGCAACACAATCCCATGCCGGCGTGCGCGGGCCTTCCATTAAGAAATCGCCATGCGTCACCATATCGACGGCAATCGTTCTGGCTGTGACAGAGGAGTATCCGTGCTCGACCAGGATGCGCGCCATCCGGCCGCGCGCCTCTTCAGCAGCTAAATAGTGAATCTCCCACCCCTGGACCAGGTGTGCAACGCGCGACGCATTGATGTGCGGTTCGGCCTCCAGCAGCCGGCGCAATGCCGCATCCAGGAAGGCGCCATCCCCGCAGCTCGTGTCCACCAGCCGGTTGTCGCCTTGCGGCCAATTAAGCATATCCAGAAGTTGATCGACGACAGGTTCCGCAGTGTAGAAGGCGGTGGCATCATGCAGCTGTTCGATGGCCGCGGCCAACACATTGTGCTCGATAAGTCCTAATTGCATGGATGTGACCTCAATTTTGTGAACCAACTTGATGACGAACGATGAACCACCAGTCTGCAAAATTACACATCGCAGGCACATCCATAGCGTTCTGGGAGCCGGGATTTCCAGTTCCAAATCCAAACATGGGTTATGTCTAGCATTGAATGGCACGTTCAAGCAACGGGTTGAGAAAAAAACCAGGCGCGCAACGGAATCGCTCTGCGCCACCTCGTACGAATTCCCATATCTGATCACAGGAAAGCCAGAGTCTGGCCAGCTGCTCGGCCGCTTTCGCGGTGGTAAAGGAACCACCAAAAATATCTACAACGAGCTGGCCGGGCTCCGTCAAGAATTGAATCAAAAACTTGGCCAGCTTGAGCGGCATGGGGGCAGCATTTGCAACGATGCCCATTTCTTTGCAGATACGTTTGTATCGCTGCTGGTCACTGCAAGCATGGCCGAAGTCAAGTACGTTCCTTGGTATGCGGCCTGCCGTGGGTTTTCCAAAGGATCCCGGCCGGATCGTGTAGGCCCCGTCACCATAGACAGCCGTGCGTTTTTCACCACCTTGTGCAATCAGTTTGAGGTGTTGTTCCGTATGAGGTTGTAGCACACGTTGGTTGTTCGAGATCAGCCGCAAGGGATCGTTGGTGAAAATGTAACAAGGCTCGTATGCTGGGTTAAGAAGGAATCGCTCCTTGCTTGTCCACGGGTAGGGGCCAGGCATCTTGCTACCGTTGCGCCAGATCAGTTCGTCGATTTTGAATAGACCGAAACGATCTACGAGGGCGATCACGAGCCTTTCCCGGTAGATCGATCTTGCAGGCAGGCCCGGCAAAAAACACTCGTTTCCAAGATTCAACACAATGGAACCGCCAGGTACCAGATTGGCCACAATAGGCTCCAGGGCGTGGCAGATGAAGTCTACGTACTTCGATTCGACGCACCCACCATAAGCTCTTGCGTTTTGAATAGGGTAAGGCGGCGATGTTAGCAATAAATGGATGGGTTCCGAGAAGTTACGCAGCACGCGCGCATTTGGTCCCCAGAGAGCGATCCCCAAATCCGTGGAGAACGCTAGCATGGCCACCGTCGGTTCCGCTTTGCGCAGGCGCGTTTTTCCTTCCTGAGTAATCTGCCATAGCCCACGCATGTCTTCCACGCGCTCGATGAGCCCCATGGCTTTTGCCGTTTGCTGATACCAACGGATCTTCCGTTTCAGCGGACTGTGCAGCTCCTGGGCTTGCCCAATCGGCTGTTTGCGTTGGAGGTCGTCAGGATCAATGCCGGCCTTGACCAACACCGCCTGATAGAGTTGGTCATTTGAAATCGTGCCATTGGCCTCGGCATAAACCTGAGTTACGTGATCGAATAGGTTGAGCTGTGCCGCATTTGCGTTCTTCATGATTGTATGCGCCAGGGCAGGGGGATCATCGTACGGCCTGCAGCTTTACCCGCTGAAGGTCCATCAGTTGGGCATAGCGCTCGACCACGCTATCCGCGGTGACGTAATCGGCAACATCCAGCCCAACAGCTGCCGCAACTTCTCGACGGACACGTGCCAGTAATTCTGCCTCGGCCCGGGTCGGCATCGTCGTTGGCCACCCCTTGGTGTAAAGCAAATGCTTGGAGACTTGTTCTTCCGCGCGCTGGCGTTCGATCGCCGCCTCTTTGGCGCGCGCCACGCGGCGACGGAGGTCGTCTGATAGAAGGTGAGGAGCGACGTCGGCGAGCCATCGGTTTCCCTGAAATGCGAAGGTCGAATCCGCTTCCAGGGTCACCACGTCCACGTACGCCGCATGATTGTCTTCGCAGGCCACCGAAGCGTTGAGATCCGCGATTGAGCCCATGATGCAGTACCGGCAGCTCACTCGGCTGCTCTTGTACCGGGTGTAAGCCTCGTGAAGTGCTAACCCAGCATCGTCAATAGTCCCGAATACCTGCTCCAGCTGAAATTCGATGATGGCGTTCCAGGTGTATCCCTCCAGGCCCTTCCGGGTCAGTTTTTTCTCCAAGGAAGAAATAGGCATTCGGCTACGTGCTGTGCTTTCCTGCCGGCGGATGCCAGACACGTTGAGTATCTGCTGGCCAGGGAAACGTTTTTTCAACGCACGAGTAATGACGTCGACTTTCAATTCACTGGTGCAAAATCTCATGGAGGGTGTGCTCCATGGCAATATCAATTTAACGCACGACAGTTCGCGGTAGCGTTTGACGTTATTTTCCCAGCGCCCTTGCCAACGCTCCATCAGGCCGCCTGCGGGGCGCCTGACTGTTATCAATTCCAAGCCAAGGTGCATCGCGAGCCGCTCGCAACACGGTAGGCTGTCTTTCCATTCAACGGAACCGAGGTCCGCGTGAATAAGAACGCGCGGCCCGGTATGTCCGATTCTATCGAGGTGCCTACTTGCCGCTATTGCCATTGCCTGGCTATCCTTCCCTCCTGACACGGCCAAAGCGACAACGCAGTTCGCGTTGAGAAGGCGCTGCACATCGTCAGTCAGAACCACTTCCCCACGTGTTTTCGTTCCGCCAGGACGATCAAAATAGGTGAGGGGCCGCACGGCAGAATCTGTCGCCATACCAGAGCACATTGCGCTGCATGCGTTCATAACCGTTCGCCAAGTTCGCGAAAGGCGCCGTCTGGAAGCGCTTCGATCAGAGGAAGCGATGAGCCGCTGACTTCAGCGCGACTCAATACAGCAAGGATTTCGTTGTCGACCTTCATCATGCGACCTTTTGAATGGACAATTGGGGGGCATTGCACTTGAGGAACGCGGCAGCGGGGATACGATTCACGCTGTTGCCGCACATTCGGACCTGAGCACTCTTGCTTAGCTTTACGCGACTGCCGTCTTCAGCGATGCCGTACTCAATGATGTAGTCGTCAGGAAAATCCTGCGCGGAAAATAGCTCGCGCGGTTGGAGCATGCGTAAGCCGATATCCACAATGACGTGAGGAACGCCGTCGACTATCACGGTCACCAGCGCAAGAAGCTCTTCGTCACTCAATACGGTTGTTGGCTGGTCACCGAGATATTCATGCAGCCAGCGTGCGACGCCCAGGGCGGCGTCCAACTGCTCTATGGAGAGCACGCACTCGACCAGCGCTGATTTTCCCCCACCACCGGCGGTAATCGCGCCATGCGGGGCATCAGCGCCGTGCCCTACGCTGGCACCGAACTGTCTGGACAGAAATACGGAAGCGAGGCCCAGCCGGTTTTCGGTTGTGATGGTTGCGGCCGGATCACGCAGGTCGCGGCAGCGGTTCGATTCGTCCGTGTAATAGCTGGAGAGAACTGCCGAAACAACTCCGTGGTGCGTTCCTCCTGCTGTGATGGCCGGAACTGGATCCTCGGCGCCAACGCCGACACAGTTATTCCGCAGAGTCGTCAAATGTGCTGTTATGAGTTGCTGCTGACTTCCGGAGTTTGTGACGGTACTCAATGGTAAAGATGCATCATGACCAACGGTCGTGTTGAATCCACCATTCGCTTGCATCAAATATGCTGCGTTGATCGGCGCACCAACAGGCTCAGCGCTTCTCGTGCCAACAAGTTGTGCCGATACAACAGCATGTTTTCCTGTGCCAACGACCGTACCCAGCGGGGCCTCGATGTCGAGGGTGCGCGGCGCTTGACCGGTACGTTCTCCGTATCCGATTTGGATCAGTGTGGCAGCAGCTACCGCATGCCCTCCGCTCCCCGTGACCGTTCCGATTGGATCCGCAACGCTTTTTGATCCAGAGCCCCAGCGCTGCGCGCGTCCCGGACTTCCTTCGCCGTGGGCAGCTTGGATCATAATCGGGGAGATCACGCCAAGTGCATGTGCTGCTCCAGCTGGCCGCGCACAATTACCACCGGCAGTTATCGTGGGGACCGGCTCCTCAATGCTTGACCCCGGGCTTTGCCCCCGAAACTTGGCCAACACAGGGGCAGACAGCATGAGTTCGCCTCTGTGAGCAGCGGTGATGGTGCGGAACGGTTCTTGTATGTTGTGAAAACGATCCGAGCCCTGATGCGTAGCAGGAATGATCATTGGACTGGCCAGCGCGAATTCCCCGCCTTTGGTCGAAGAAACAATGGTGCGCAAGGGCTCTGCGATGGATTGCACAGACACGCTACCGTTGTAGTGTGCGATCGGCACAATGAACGGGGTAGCGTTATCCAAAACGAACTTCTTGATGCCCTTGGCGATCCGGCGTTGCGTTGCGGGCGCGAGTTCCTTCTTTCGCGTAAATATGGAGGGAGATACGATTGAAAAATCGATGCAATCAGCGGCCGGTTTCCATTTCACGCTCTTCGCCTTAGCTCCTTTGAAATGCGTTTGTTCTGGCCATACGATCGGCAGTCCGTCGCGACGTGCGAGCATGTACAAGCGCTCCCGGGTTGTATGCGCGCCCATATCACACGCCTTGATCGTTTTCCATTCAACTTTGTAGCCGAGGCTTTCGAGCGCGCGCACGAATTTCTTCCAGGTTTGCCCTTCACGTTTGGCGTCGGGCACCAGGAACTGCTTTTGAACAGGAACATGTTCACCCACGGCGGCCACCGAGCCATCCAGCTTGACCACTCTGCCTGTTTCTTTGTCGCGCTTCGCGATCAATGGGCCCCATTTCAGAATCTGCCCGACGTTTTCTAAACTGATCACGTCCGGAGATACTTGGGCCGCCCATCGGTATCCAACCCAAGATAGGCCTCGAACGGTTGCGCTACGCGGCTGACCGCCGGCGGCTTGCGAGTGATGCGTGCAGTCTGGGGAAAGATGTAGCCAACCTACCGGGCGTCCGTTTGTGGCAAATATCGGACACACCTCATAGACGTCGGCAATGAAATGTCGCGTCTGAGGATGGTTCGCTCGATGCATTGCGATCGCTTCTTTGTCGTGATTGATGGCGATGTCAGGGCTTCGCCCAAACGCGAGCTCAAAGGCGCTCGACATGCCGCCACCGCCGGCAAAGAGATCGACGATTAGCTTTTGGTGAACATCCAGCACCAGTTGTTGGGCCATTTCTACGCCCCCGCCGATTCTGTCGTGACGACCATGTCGTTTTTCACTTCAAGTCCCCTTCAAATTGAGTAGTGCCGCCTTGATTTTGGCGAACGCCCTATTCCCGTTCGACGTTTCCCACTATAACACTAATGGGAAATAAATCAACAAAACCGGAATAAATAAACCGGAAACCGGCGGCTCTTGACTTGTTTGGTTTTTGGGAATAATCTGCGTTAAGCGTGTGAACACCACGCCGACGCGGCCGACGGCCACGCCAATCAAGGGCGGCAGGCCCACGAAAGGACGCTATGAGCAGACATCACTCGATATCGCAGCCCGACAGGGCTGCTGCGGAGCACGTCGCGGCTTTACGCGCGGCGTTGTTCAGAACGGTTCGGTAGGCCGGTATGGACGTTGTCGACCTATTTGCTGGTCTGGGAGGTAACTCGGAAGGCGCTCGACTCGCGGGATGCCGTGTGGTCTGGGCTGCAAACCATTGGCAATTGGCTGTGGACTTCCATGCCGCAAATCACCCTGGGGTCATTCATGCCTGCCAGGATCTTCACCAGACAAACTGGGCGGATGTCCCGTCGCACGATGTGCAGATCGCATCACCGGCGTGCACCGGGCATACGCCGGCGCGCGGCAAAGACCGGCCGCACCACGACGCGCAACGAAGCACTGCATGGGCTCCAGTGAGTTGCGCAGAAGTGCATCGCAGTCCGTTCGTCGTCATTGAAAATGTGCCCGAGTTTTTGTCCTGGGTTCTTTATCCTGCATGGCTTGACGCCATGCAACGGTTGGGCTATTCGGTATCCCCTCACTTCCTCGATGCTGCAGATCATGGTGTTCCGCAACATCGGGAGCGCGTGTTCTTAATCTGTTCACAGTCGAAGAACCCGATCAAGCTGATTCTGCCGAAGCGGCCGCACGTCGCCGTTAACACGGTCATTGAATGGGATCGGCACAAATGGTCTCCAATCAACAAGCCCAATCGAAGCAAGAAGACCCTGCTGCGCATCGACGCCGGCCGTCGAGAATTTGGGGATCGGTTTGTTTTCCCGTACTACTCCAGCGGCAGCGGACTGAAGGGACGGAGTATTTACCGTCCGCTTGGCACACTCACAACACGTGATCGATGGGGGATCGTGGACGGCGATCGCATGAGGATGGTGCAACCCACCGAAGCACTCTCCATCATGAGTTTCCGACCCGACTACATTATTCCGAAAAGGAAAAGTGATGCTATGCATCTGATGGGGAACGCCGTTCCTCCTGATGAAATGGCTGATATTCTCAATGCACTAAAACAGGCGGCCTAATCCGTCAGAAGGAGATTTTATTATGAGCAAGGGATCTGTGTTTTTCAGGAATTTGCATCTTTTTCGGCTACCCGCGCCATGGCGGATCACCGCTGATGAATTGGAGCAGCATCTGGCCACGGTGCGATTCAATCCATGCGGGAATCAAGACATGGAGAGCCGTGGTTTTGCCTCCCCTCGGGCGAAAACTAAGGAAGCACCGCTGGTCCATTCAACCAACGGACAATTTTTGATCGCAGTATGCGAGCAAAAGAAAATACTGCCGAATGCTGTCGTCCAGGAGTTGGCAGAAGAACGTGCGGAAGAAATTGAAGAACGGGAAGCGCGCCGGGTGGGCCGAAAAGAAATGCGGGAGATCCGCGAAAGGATGGTTGACGAATTACTGCCACGTGCACTCAGTACGAAAAAACTTGTGCTTGCATGGATCGACCCGGTCAACGGATGGATGGCGGTCAACGCCGGAAGTCCCGCGCGCGCAGAAGCTGTTCTTGAGTTGCTTCGCAAAGCAATTAAAGAGTTGCCGGCATCTCTCCTTAAAACCGTCATTTCACCGACCTCGGCAATGACGGCTTGGTTGTCGAGTGGTGAAGCACCTAAGGGCTTTACCATCGATCAAGACTGTGAAATGAAATCGGCGGAATCAGCCGCCGTCCGGTACGTCCATCACGCACTCGACGGCGAAGATGTCTGCCAACACATCACGGCAGGAAAAGTGGCAACACGGCTTGCGCTTACCTGGAACGATCGGATCTCCTTTGAGCTGACAGCTCAACTCGAAATTAAGCACCTGTCGTTTCTTGATATTCTCAAAGACGAAGCTGATGGACAGGCAGAGAACGACGATGAGCGCTTCGATATCGAATTCACTTTAATGACCGGTGAACTCGCGCGACTGCTTGACGACTTGGTTTTGGCACTCGGCGGAAAGACCGAGGTCGGCGCCGGAGATGAAAGTAGTTCTCCTGCTGCGTCGGAGAAATAGCATGAAAAATTATCACAACCTTCTGCAAACCACGCTTGAGCAAGGCGTCGACCAGTTCAATACCCGCACCAACAAGATTTGCCGAGTTTTGGTGGGCTATCAACTTCAGTACGATATGGCTGAAGGATTTCCCGCCATCACCACCAAGAAGCTTGCGTTCAACAATATGAAGGGCGAGTTGCTCGGATTTTTCCGAGGCTATGACAATGCGGCCGACTTCAGGGCGCTTGGTTGCTCCATTTGGGACCAGAACGCCAATGAGACACAGGCTTGGCTGTTGAACCCAAATCGCAAGGGGCAAGACGACCTTGGCCGCATCTATGGGAAACAATGGACAGACTGGAAGGATCGTCGGGAGGTAAGCTCCCATGTTGACTACGATCGGCTGTATGCCCAGGGATACCGGGCCGTCATGCGTGACAAAGAAGCTGGATTGACCTTGATGGCTCGCAGCATCAATCAACTTGAGAACGCGTTGCGCACGATCATCACGAATCCATCGGATCGTCGAACGATTGTGTCCGGCTGGAATCCTGCCGAATTCGATCTGATGGCCTTACCGCCGTGCCATATGGATTATCGTTTTGTGGCTTTCGAAGATTCCAAGACGTTACATGTGGTGATGACGATTCGCAGTTGGGATTTGTTCCTTGGTGCCCCCTTCAATATTGCATCAACATCATTGTTTCTGGCGATCATGGCTCGCCTCGCTGGTTACACTCCCGGCACGGTGACGATTCAGGCTACTAACGCCCACCTCTATGAAGATCATTTTGATCAAGTCAAAGAGATTTTGACACGCGATCACTTTGATGCGCCGCAACTCGTTTTGGCCGACAGTATTCGACGCATTGAAGATTTGGACGATATCCCCGGCGTATTCACACGCATTGAACCATCAGACATCTCGTTGGTTGGGTATCAATCGCATTCGGCGATCAAAGCGCCAATGGCGGTGTAACGCAAATCTCTGTGTGAATTAGGATCGGAGTTTAGGATGGGTGATAGAACGGACATAAGCTGGACTCAGACGGTTAATCCAGACGGCTCTACAACACCGGGCGCGACTTGGAATATTGTCTCCGGTTGTACCAAGCTAACGGCTGAGTGCAAGCACTGTTACGTCGAGCGCGACTGGCATCGCTTAACGCATCTGCCCGCGTATACGGGACGTGAATTTACCGATATTGCCTGTCATCACGATCGGCTCGATCAACCTCTCCGGTGGCGGCGTCCGCGCCGGATCTTTCCGTGTTCGACCAGCGATCTGTTCCACCCTAATGTGCCTGATGCCTTTCTCGATCAAGCCTTCGGCGTCATGGCGCTGTGTCCGCAGCACACGTTCTTGGTCTTGACTAAACGTGCTGACCGGATGCAAGCCTATTTGTCAGCCCCCGGCCGGCGAGAAGCTATCGCCAAAGCGGCCAAAGGCTTTCGTGCAAATCATCCGTTGGACCACTGGGAGCATGCCGAAGGCTTCGCAGCAGTTGAGCATAGAGGAAACTCTGATGAGAACACGACCTGGCTACCACGTTGGCCGCTGCGCAATGTTCACGTGGGCGTGACCGCTGGAACTCAAGAGACCGCCAATCAGCGTATTCCCCTCCTACTAAAGACGCCAGCCGCGAAGCATTGGGTCAGCATAGAACCGCTGCTGGAATCAATTGATCTCCTCGCTACGCCCGCCGGAGATATTCTCTGTCGCTGCGAGGGGTGCTTGAACACGACTCCTGACACGCGTTTGGACTGGGTAGTGGTAGGTGGCGAGAGTGGTCACCAAGCTCGACCAATGCACCCAGAATGGGCGCGCAGTCTCCGAGACCAATGTAAGACGGCTGGCGTGCCGTTCTTTTTTAAGCAACACGGTGAATGGACCGCGATCGATCCCCTGGATTGGGATGGCAAATCAAAATGCATCATGGTGCGCCGAGACGGCCGGGCGTATCTACCCGAAGGCAAACGCCTGCCGGAGATGATCCTGGATTGTCAGGGGCGCGAATGGGCTTGCATGGCGAGACTGGGCCGGAAGGTAACGGGCGATAGGCTGGATGGCCTTGAGCACAAGGCGGTGCCATGCTGACACCAAAAAGTTGTGCATCCTGCGGCGCCTGGCAATCTATGACACTACCCAAAGGTGAGTGCCGCAAGAACGCCCCGACGGCCGCTGGCTGGCCGTCAACATCGGACACGGACTGGTGCTGCCAGTGGCTCAAGAACGAACGCCCAAAGGCCCCGGTCGAGAAGGAAGAGAAGATAGGACAAATCGGATTCAACTATGTCTTTGTAAGAGATTATCCAGAAAAAGCAACGACGTGGCTCGCGGCTGCTAAAGCTTCAACGGTCCCTGAAGCCCTTCAGCCCGTTTTGTCGGACTTGCTTGGTAATATCCTTACTGCCCCCATGCCGAATTGGGCCGAAGGGCGTCCTTGTTGTGAAAGCTTACTTTGTTGGGCGGAACAACTGTCTGGCTTCTGCAATGACGACACAGCAGACGACAAGGCGGACTACATGGGCCTTCTGATGTCCATGGAAGACAAGGACGAAGTCGCTGCAAGCCTGCAAGCTTTGGCAGAGATTCCAACGGACCATCCTTGGCGAAATATGGCATGAAAGCCCTGTCAATTCGGCAGCCGTGGGCGTGGCTGGTCGCCCATGGCTTCAAGCCGATCGAAAACCGTACCTGGAATACCAGTTTCCGAGGCGAGTTTCTGATTCACGCTGGACTGCGCTTTGACGCCGATGCATACCGGAGACTGTCGATGCTGTTCCCGGAAATCAAATTGCCGCCGGCAGAAGCCTTCGACCGCGGTGGCATCGTCGGGAAAGCCGAGCTTGTAGATTGCCTGCCGCCTGGGAGCGAACCGGAATTGTCGATTCAAGACCGCCGCTGGTATCAAGGGGATTATGGGTTTGTGGTGGCTAATGCGCGGCCCCTTCTCCTCTGCCCGGTAAAGGGGCGACTCAACTTCTTCGAGGTGCCGGAATGCCTTTGAACGTATTGCCAGAATCCAATCCCGAAGTCGATCGGGCCATCGATGCGGTCTATGCCGCCTTGGCCGCGCCGGACAACGGCGATGGCGCTGATGAAGATGATGGACTCGTCACCCTATCCAGAAGCGATGTACGGCTCATGCTCGCAGAGATTGAGGGCGGCCGAGAGGCATTTGGTACGCTCGTGGATCGCAACGCCGCGTTGCGTGAGAAAACAGCCGCGATGCGCCGCACGATCGATAGTTTGTCGATGGCGATGCGAGGCAAAGCATGAGCCCGTACCCGGAAGCCGTGGAGATCGAGGGAGAACTGGCGGAGGTTGGCGTATTCGCCGACAAGTCCGGCTACGGCGTCATTGTGATCACTGAGGATGGCCCGGTCACGATCAACGGCATGCGCGATGACGACGTGGATTGCTTGCTGCCCGGCATCGGTGGCCGGATGCGAATCACCATTGAACCGATTGATGACAACGATTAACGGGCAAGCACTCATCAACAAAAGAGGGGCAACAATGGCAGAACTGATCACTGGTTTTTCAATCCTTCGCCAAACTGGGACCTCGCATATCGAATCCCGAATTGCAGACCAGTATTCGATGGTATCTGATGTGCCGAACAAAGCGGTACGATTTGAATCGCTGGGCGATCACACTAACGCCTTGCGACTGGGAAACACGCTCCCTGTCGGCAGTGTCGAATTCATGCGGAAAGCCATGGCTCTTGCCGGCATTATTGAGCCTGCAAACATATCCTATCCCGAAGTTTTGCGGGGCTACCTGCGTCGCGAAGTGAAGCAACGCCTGGCAGGCCAAGTCTTGGGGCACTGGTTCATAAAACCTGTCACGACGAAAGCGTTCACGGGTTTTGTCTTCGACACACTTGGAAATCCGGAGCACCTTTCAGGCTACGATCGGGCGCAGTACAACGTTTTTTTGTCACTTCCGCCGGACACGCCGGTTTGGATCAGTGAACCGGTGACGTGGCTGAGCGAATTCCGCTATTACGTCATCAACGGTGAAGTTCGAGGCGATGGGCGCTACGATGATGCGCCCGACGACATGCCCGCACCTGATCGGTCACTGGTGAGCGAGATGGCATGGCTGATGGCCTGCGACAACGATCCGCTCGCCGCCTTCAGCCTCGATGTTGGCGTCCTGGACTCCGGAGAAACTGCTTTGATCGAATGCAATGACGCCTGGGCACTCGGCTACTACAAGGGTTCGCTGTCACATAAAGATTACATCCTGATGCTTAGGATGCGCTGGGAACAAATGATCCAGACACAAAGGAATCGAGAATAGGCACGGGCACGTCACCCGACAACGTTTAGTGTCATCGCGATCTTTCCAACAGCCCCCTTATAATGGCCACCAACGAGCCCTATGCCAAAATAGAACAGAGATTGCATAGGTGCTTCAACACGAAGGAATACTACGCATGGCTGCATCCACACGAGAAAAAGCGCGCGCCGGCGTTATTGAATTGCTGCGTCAGAAGATCAAACCGACCCCGACCAAGCTCCGTGATCTGATCGGCGGCGGCGGAACGGACCTTCTCAGAAGCGTGATCAAGGAGGTCGAGGACGAGCTCTACGAAAAACAATTCAACCTGGCGAATCGTCCGGATGTCCCCCCGGAGATAATCGACAAGACGTTGAGTATTTGGAATCGATGCAACGACCTGGCGGATGAGCGCTATGCTGTTCAAAAAGCAACGGCTGATCGCCTCGTGGCCGATGCGGAAAGAGGACGGCAAGAGACGCAGAGCCACTGCGTACTGCTCGAAGAAAAGGCATCGACGTTACAGGCCGAACTTCTCTCAAAAACGGGGGAAGCATCCGCGTTACGGACCGCGCTCGAAACCGCAGAAGCGCGCGCGGCAAGCTTGCTGGCCAACACCCATACACTCCAATCAGAGATGGGTCGCGTGCGAGCGGAGGCAGATACTCGGATTGCGGCGGCCGACAATAGAGTTCTCCAGATCGAGGCCCAAGCAAACGACCAGGCGCGGCTCGCTGAAGAACGCTACGAGGGTTTGCGAACGCAGCTGCTCAACAACTTCGACAGAGAGAAGACAGGCCTGCAGCGCCAGATATCTGACCTTACCGATCGTTTGGCGGTGGCCACCGACGAGTTGGCTACGCAACGCCATGAACTCCACGAGAACGATGTCCAGTTGCGTCAGTTGACTGGCGCCCTTTCCGAAGCCAAGGGCCGCCTGATGGCCGTCGAAGAAGAACGGACCCGACTAAGCAGCCAGGTAGCGATCAAAGACAAGAAGCTGGCCATGATCATGAAACGCAAGACGCCCGCCAAACGATGACGGGCTCCCTGCTTCTTTCTCCGTTCGCCGCCGACGGCGCGTATCTGCCGGCGGTCCCGGATATCCCCTTTGGTCGCTTTCGGTCCACCGCGAGCCGACTTTGCCAGATTGAGGCAAACAACGACATCGAAGCGGTTTGCTTGTGGCTGGAAGAACACCAGCCTCCTCGCTATTCCGTGCACACGGCGTCGAACTATCGAAAAGAAGTCGAACGTTTATACCTATGGGCCAGAGATCTCGGGAAACCTCTGTCTGGACTTGGGCGCCGTGACTTTGCCCAGTACGAGGAGTTCCTGATTGATCCGCAACCTGCCGATCGCTGGGTAGGGAAGCCGGTGCGTCGCGCCAGCGATCGCTGGCGCCCTTTCTCGGGGCCACTGAGCCCATCCAGTATCCGGCAATCCTTTGACGTCACCCGGGCGCTTTACAGCTGGCTCTACGACGTCGGCTATCTAGCCGTCAACCCACTTGCGGCTAAAGGCAAGCACATCGGCCGTGGCCATCAAGGCACCACTCGGAAGAACGAGCCATTTTTTGACAAGGACACCTGGTCGTTTCTGGTCGACTTCATCGATGCCCTGCCCCAAACATCGAAACGCGAACGGCAGGAATACCATCGCGCTCGATGGCTGTTTGCGCTGCTGTACATTTCCAGCGCGCGGCGATCGGAAATCGCCTACGCCACCATGTCGGACATTTTCTATGACCAGGAAGGCTATTGGCTGCACGTTCTTGGCAAGGGAAAGAAGGACCGTGATATCGCGGTCACGGATGAGCTCCTGGACGAACTGAAGCTCTACAGGACCTCTTTGTGCATGTCACCGATGCCAGGACCTCATGATGATCGGCCGCTTGTCTTCGATCTGAGCGGCCGAGGCGCGATCACGCCGAAAATGATCTACCTGATCGTGAAAGATATCTGTGGCCAAGCCGCTATTGAACTTGATAAGACGGATCCAGCCCGAGCTGAAAAGCTGCGCGCAGCCTCGACGCACTGGCTACGCCATTCGTCACTCTCGCATATGGGCGATCACACCGACATCCGGACGCTGACGCAGAAGGCTGGCCACGCAAGTTTGAAGGTGGCCACCGTCTACCAGCACAAGGAACGGAAAGCACTGCACGACGAGTGCAGTAAGCTGCGAGTGCGGGAAAAGAGATGACGGGAACGTCGCGACTTATTCACTCAGCGATCGGCCCTTGCGATAGATTGGCCGGGCCTTACTCGAACCTGTAGGTTCTCGCCCTCGCGGGCGCGGAGTGAATAAGTCGCAAAAGATTTAGTGGGCTCGCACTTATCTCAACTGCCCGCATTGGACACGACACTTTGTGTCCTAAAGTGGCGGAATACAAGCTGACCCCAATTCCGCGCCATTCACAGACCCCAATATTCGGTAATCGTAATATCATCGACCAATCAGCGTCTTACATGCATTTTTGCTGATTTTTACAGGAATCCCGGCCGACCTTCAATATGCCTTTATCACAAAGTTAGCAGGCACTAGTTTCTTGGCAAGATCGATGTGCTCATGTGCCAACTTGATCTTATGTGTGAGCAAATCCTTATCTGTCGGAATCAAAACTACCGCCTCTCCAACACCGCCCACTCTTAGATCGATGCTCACTGAGGGCAAGACCTGATCTACGAATTTGGCGTCTGGATCACCCAGAACGCAACTAACGTTTGCGGAATCAGCGTGTGCGAATAGTTCTCGCAACTGGACAGGGACTTCGTGGAGATCATCGAAGATGACAATAATGGGCTTGTTGATCAGAATCCTCTGGGAAACAGCATGAACAAGATCGTCAAGGAACTGTTGAAACTCATCAGCGTTTTCACTAAAAGAACGCCTGTAACAAAGGATGGCTCCTTGTGAGACGATTCCCGAAATCGACACTTCAAGAAGTCCTGGGGAAACAGAACTCTTTGCAAAGCATTCATTCTGGCGCTCCGCGTTCTCGGCTGCAGAATAGATTTTTGCCCAAGTGCTGGGATCGGATTGATCGGTGACATAAATGATGCACGCACCGGAATCAATAGCTTGTCGCGCAAGTTCTATCATGAACTCATTACGGCCTACATTGGCAGGCCCAAGACAGTGAAGAATGGTTGGCGTCGAAACAGTAATTGGAGTAAAGGTGGCATCACGGCCAAGAAGAAGCTCCATTGCAATCATCCTTAATTTTAAGTGGAAGATGAATCGTTACTTCTGCGGAATCTGCATTCAAACCTCATGGCTAAGCTTTCCGTTAAATAGCGCTCGCGCTTCCTTATCCGCCCCGTCCAACACGCCGAGGAGCGCCTGGCCAACCCCAAGAAACACACTGAGCTGAACGCACATCAAGAAGCCAGAGAGGACGGCCGCGTGGGTTTGCAGAGCCACTTGGTCAAACGGTGTAGCAATCATCCAGTCGCGAAGCATCGCCAAAAAGGTTTGGTTTTCCGGCCCGACGAGAAGGCCCGCTATAACGGCCCACGACGCCATTAAAATGGTTTTCGCCAACCAGCCACTCGAATGAATCAACACGCGCCACAGGAACGACCCGATTCGGCGCTGCGCGCCATCTCCCGTGAAATACTGCTTCAACGCCTGGCGGTTGGCATGACCAATAGCCTTGCTCCGAGCTCGTCGCTGCGCCTTGGTCAAACTCAGGTACACCTTTATTTTCTGAAACATAATTTCTCCTAGTTGTGTCGGTTTCCGTCCGGATCGGGGCTTGCGTCAGTGCGTCTATAACGGAGCTTCCGTCAAAGAGGCGATGAATTCGCAGGCGTCGCGTCTGCCGTGAAGGTTCTCATAAGCGCAAGACAGTTCTGGCATGTCACAGCGTTTCGGTCTGTCGTCCACGTTGCTCGCTTCATATCAATGGCTCGCGGTGACTTGAAGCACATCGCCATGACTGCACCATCACCTCGAACCTTCTTTGCGAGGTGGCGAATTCGGGCAACGGGTTCGCGGACGGTCATGCCTCGACATCCTCTTCACTGTGGCCGCAGTCGGTGCACTTCAGGCAATCCGTCATCCGGGCAGGCCAAGATTCCGGAACTCCGGCAAGTTGCTTGGTGGAGCTGACGTCAGCCATGCCTGTCGGGTTGCGGAGCGCGCGCCCTGGCCGCATCTCGCCGCTACACTTCGGGCAGCGCGTCGCCGTGAATGTGCTGGCCACCACCTTGAAGTCGTTAACCAGCGTGTCGACATGCCAGGTGTTGACTTCTGGATCGACGCGATCAGTGCAGATTCCGTACTTGTCGGTGCTCGCCATCGCAAACTTCACGAATTCGGCAGCATCGAGACGTCGTGCATCGGCAACAGCAGTAAGGGTATGCCACATATCATTCGCCTATTCTTCGCGCGCAGCCAAAGACTTCTAAATCATGCCAGTCATAATGCCCGGACCGACGCTAAAGTAACGTCCTTGATAATGCGGGAATTCACGGCTGATCGGTTCCGGCTTCAACTCTGGCCAACGTTCTGCAATCTGAGCAAGCAATGTGTTGCCGCCGCACGAAACCCACGGATCAAAATCAGAGGGACAGGTTTCGTGCGGTACGATGCAGCATAGGGCGACCCCTTGATCACCACGATCCAAGCGCCACGGAACGTCGCCCGGCGAAGGAAGCTCGTCTAGGAGTTCCCACAACGACTCCGCGAATTCAGCTTTTGGCTTGTAGGCAGCTATCACGTCGGGCATGTGCTTTTTTAACACAGCTAAGTCCGCCACATTTCGTGCATCCGCCAGGGATAGTTCGTCAAAAATCGCTTGCACGCGATCGGGTTGATCACGAGCAATATCCACGGCGTACCCTTCCCAATTCCAGTGCAAGTCAATAGCGATCGCTTCACAACCTACGGGTGCATCGACGACTTCGCCGTAGCCAAGCTCTGCGAGCGCGGGCGCAACCAGTAGCAATCGAACGCAATCTTCAGCGATAGCGGACAGATCCAGGGCCGCCTGGAATGCCCCAATGACGCGCTCAAGCTGTTCGCGGGACATCGTGCTTAGTAGCCCTTGACGACTACGACACGAATAATAGTTATGAGGAAAAACGTATAGAACCGGCTGGGTCATGGTTGCTTCCTTCGTCGAACTAGTCAATTCTTCAATGGTTTACTTTTTACACCGCCCAGGAGGCGATGCGCCGCGTTAACTCACTTCGATATCGAATGCTCGAATGCAGAGACAGGACCAACTGCAAGCCATTTTCATGCTGCGCCACATAATGCGGAACGCATGAACGAATCTTCGCTTTCCTTGCTCTTTGTTTCGCGCCTGTACTTATCCCAAGGAACCACGCGATACAAGCCGGTGATTACCCACCTCTGGAACGCTACAAGGTCTTTGCGCTGCTTGTCGAAGACCATCGGGTATGGCATGACGCCGCGCGCGACCATCGCATTGAAACGGTGCCAGATGCGGTCCCATGTCTCTGACTGGTCGCAGCCGATTAGCATGTAGACCATCAAATGCTTTGGTGGGACGCCAGCACATTCCAGCCTGTCGACGCCGCGGAAGAACACCGCTTCGTCGCCAATGTTGTCCCAGGCAGTGTAAAGTCGACGCTCCTGAAACTTGGTGTCGCGGTACTGGATTGAGGCCAGCGCGGAGGCGGCTTCGTCATTAACCAATCTGACGTTGATTCCTTGACTCATGCACACCCGGAACTTTCCGTCTTGAATCTCGGCGATCCGCTCCCTCCATTCCGGGTTCCCGAAAAAGTCGTTGTCAAGCAAATGAAGCTTCTTCGGGTACGGATTCCCGCGCCAAATGTCCGCAATGGTGTTTTCTGGTCTCGGCTTTCCCTCTTTGTCAGGGACAACGCAGAACTTCCGGCAAGGAGATTTTGGCGTTGCCATGCGGCACCCGCGTTGCGTGAATCCAATCGAGTAATCCACGTCATAGCCGGAGTAGTCGTAGTGCTCATATTCGCCGCCGATCAATTCTTCGACGGTGCGGACAAATGGCGTCCCCGTTCCTCCAACGATAGCGCCCGGCCATTGATGCTGAAACCGCATGAGCCGGGCTTGAGAGAACTTGAAGATCGCCGAACCATAAACGACGTCGTAGGTCGGCTCGAACAGATCGCGTTCTATCTGGCGCGTCAGAACAACCTCATCGCCGACACTCTTGTGCCAGTGTGCGAGTTTCATCAGCGCCAAATTTGGCAGCGCGCCGTCGATTTGAGTGAGTCTTATTGTGCGTTGCGTCATAGCATATCAACCGTTACGGATACCCTTTAATTCAAAACGGCAATTTATTAATGAACAACGCCCGCAGGCGAATCCACTGCGAAGGCTTCAACTGTCAGAGTTGCAGCGGTGACAGAATCAGACGAAGCCAACATTTCAACAGTCGCATCAGGAGATCCGTTGTCAGCCTCAACACGAAGTCCGGTAATTCTGTCGCCCCTCTCCATCGTTTCGAGAATCATGAACAAGGTGGAGAGATTTGCCGGAGAAAGTGAAAAAAGACGGGTGAACATACCGTTGATGGACGCGCTTTTCTGTTGCATTCGCTGGAAACGCGAACGCAGCCCTTCTGGGCTGTCGAAATCTCCGGGATTCACCCTCCCTATCTCCTGCGCTGATGCTTGAGATGCGCTTTCCGTTGCCAGGCCGGCTCGGATTTCCAGCAGATGGGCGATCAACGCATCGAACTCGTGCCCATCCATTTTTAGCCGAAAGGCATCACTGTTGCTACGAAGCGGTTTCTGACCAGGCGGCGTAAAGACCAGCGTGGCTTCGGTATCAGGATACATTCCCGCATCCACCCAATTACTTTCCCTTCGGTGGATGTCGATTCCGCCGACATGTAAAACATCACCCTTGCGCGACTTGCCAATCGCCGCCTGCTTTTTGTCAAAGCTGATCAAGAAATAATAAGGGGTGACCCGCCGAGGCATCTTGCCAAGGCAAGCATCCATCTCGGCTCCGCTCCAGCCCGCATCGTCCTTACACTTGAGCGCAAACCATCCGGCTCGATCAAGTTGTCGTTCGAGCATGGTCGCGGCTTTGACGGCCTCTGCTTCATTCTCCAAAGGGACTTCCAGAGGCCCCCAGCGGTCGGCGCCACGTTTTCCGTCTCCTCGTCCAACAGAGAAGAACCATGTCTGCCGCGTTGTGTCCTTGATGAGTGATCCGCGCCCGACGGGAGACCAGAACATACCCTTCCGGCCACGTACTGCTTTCCACTGCAGTTCTGTATGCTGTTCCATGGGCTTCATTCGCGCCCCCTGTGATTAAATTTCAAGTCACTCGATTTAATTGCACTTTGTTCTCTAAACCGCTCAAACCGCATCTTCTCAGCGAGATTTCGCGCGTCATGATCTTTCAACGCCTGCACAACAGCAGCTCGATCACACGCAAGCCAGCAAACGAGGCAATGGGAAACCCTATTTATCCCATTCGTTGGCCGCTCAGCACAATTGATCTCGTTTTTGTATTTGCAGTTCTTCACAGTCCGTCAAATCACGAGCCAAGCTTCGAATTGATCGTGCCGCCGGAATACTCGAAGTCCTGGACGATCCCGCGCTTGTCGAAGAAGACCTTCAACGTGGTCGTTTCCGTTGTTGCGCCGCCGATGAAGGCGCCCGCGATCGGGATGAACGTCTTTGCGTCGGTTGTGGACTGCGAGTGATACCAAGAGGCCGATTCCTTGCCAGCCGAATCCACAGACGTCTCACTTGGCGGCCCGTATTTCTGAATGAGCTCACTCTTGGCGGTTCGACCCTTCTGAATCGTGGTCAGATCACTTGCCTCGATCCGCGTGCCGCTTACGGTACCGCAACCGGTGACGAGGACGGCAATAGCTGCTGCAATAAGGAAATGACGCATGTTTATTACTCCCTTTCGTTGAATATTTGTGGTTATTTGCTGTGTTGAAACTTATCGGGTGTTCTGAAACAAAATCTGGCCCGGCACTATCCAAAGATTTCCTTGAAGTCGCGCAGCACCGCCTGAAACACACGGCCGTCGAGCGTAACCGCTGTCGGCATCGAGGTTGAGAATGGAACCGGAAAAGCTCTTCCGAGATATGCGAAATCATCCGGGTTTTCACTGCAGGTACGATTCGCGGGTGTCTTTCGTTCCAGCAAGGCAGCGCGCCAGGTCTTCATGCGATCGTCCGCGCACCAGATGTTTTTAATAATCTGAGCCGCAACGGGATCTCGGTTGAAATACGTCAGTCCCAGAGGGATCACGTAGACCGTGGCATTGAGTTCGTTGGCACGCTTGTCGAGCTCGCGCTCCAAGGCGCGGCAACTCGGGCAATCGTAGGCCGTAAAGAGCAACACCTTGCGCGCCCCAGCGCCGTAGCGATACGTGATCAGACGCTCTTTCGGTATAGCACTGAGCATATCGAGGAATGCGCTCTGGCGCTCTTTGGCGTCGAGGTCCTTCCCCATCTTCTGGCCTTTAATCCAGGTGTAACCCAGAACGCTGTTTCCGATCATTGACACATCGCGCGAGACAAACTGACTCGGCGATTGGTCCTGGTCAAAATAAACGCCGAATAGATTCGGGAGTATGGTTTTTTTGACGGCAACCGGTTTTTGCACGATGACCTTGTGCAGCGCTCGCAGGATGTCGTCTGTTTCTTCGGCATGCACAACACCAAACCCATTGGCCGCGGCGATCAACCACAGGAGAGATGCGCGCAAGAAATAATGCCTCATGCAAGTTTCCAAAAAAAAGAAGCCCAAAACACCGTTCGGGGCTTCTATTGCGTCAATTAATCTTGCGGAACCTGGGCGCCGGGTTCGTCACCCGTGCCGGCACTGGCGGCATCACTCTGCCCGGGTTCTTTTCGATCCAGGATCTTCCATTCCCGGACAATGAAGCGATCCCGGAAGATCTTCGTTCCGGGATTCTTGGGGTCGTCGTACGAATCATTGCGGATCGTCGACTCGATATAGACGAAGCTTCCCTTCTTCAGGATCTTGGCCAAGGCTTCGCCGGAAGCGCCCCAGCATTCGTAGCGGACGCCAGTGACATCTTCCTTCTCTTCACCACTGGGTTTGTCGACCCAACGATGGTTGGTCAGTACGCGAAAATTGGCCACCGGCTTGCCATCCGGTGTGTAACGCAGTTCCGGGGCGGCAACGAGATGGCCAAACTGCGTTACCTTGATTTCGTCACGCATAACAATAATTCCTTCCTTTTCTGGTTTAAAGAAGCAACGTCAAGATTTCTTGACAATCGCTACCGCTACTCACTATGCCGAATTCTGGGGCAGAAGCCATTTCTGCCCGATTCAGCACCAGGCAAAGCCACCTTTTTCGTCACGGCAACACGTCTTTCGAGTGTCAGTATTTCGTGAATTCTGATCAAAGTCCCCGAATGACGCATTGTATTTAAGATTCTGTTTCATATTCGCAAAAAAATCAAATTCTTTTTTTACTTTTATTGACAATTTTATACAATAAATTGATATTTTCTCTCAAAATAGATGTTCTTGATAACAGCTATTCGGATTTCGGTGTGGGATCGTTGCCGATATGCCGCACTGCCGCACGGTCCAGGCGTTCAAGTTCGGCCAGCAGAAGAGCAGCCGCTTTAACGAGCATGCGACGCGGTTCGCCTGCTCAGCAGGCCAGGGTGTCGGCGGATCATCGCTGGTGAATTGCTCATCACTCGGCGCCATTACCGCCCAAGCGGCAGCATGAGCATATCCGGCCCCGGCCAGGGCAATAGCGCCGTCTTTGTGCTGATCGTCATGGTCTGCCGTCCAGCCCTTTTGGCTGACTTGGCGATTCCGTTCGGCAATCACGTCTTCAATAACTTTACTCACAGAGCCCCTTTCGTCGTGTCGCCTCTCGCGTCCTGGATCATCTCAAGAGCGTGTTCATAGCCCATAAGCTGACCTCGCAGAAACTCGATTTGCTTTTTGATCTCTTGGACTCGGTATTTGAGGTGTAGTGATGCCTCCAGGACCGACGCCCCAACGGTGTTGTTTGACTCGTCCTCGAACTCTCCGTGATCACCGGCGACTCGGAGCAAGGCATCCACCTCGCACTGCGCAATCATATTCACCTCAGGCACACACGTGCACTCGCTTCTCTTTCGTCGTTCGCACGCGTCGATCGTGGGCGAGCTGCGCGCGACGTTAGGTGTCGCGAGCTGCGCGACACAGGCGCGTTCGCCAGTCGCCGGCGTGGCGTCATCCTGGTCACCAGAAAGGCCTTGGAGATCCATAGTGGGCAATTGACGGATCGTCTCGACGGCTCGATTGACTTGCCCGTCTCTCTCAGCCCACATCACGTGTATTCCCTTTCTGTTCTATCCCGGCATCGCCCTTTGGAAACTCTTTGACCGCGAAGTACTTCTCACGGAACGCCATCACTGAACGCGGAATTGAGGGCACCCTCAATGTTTGCTCGGGCAAGATGATATTCTCACCGCCGAGACGAAGATTGATCGACTCCAACAGCGCGACAGTGCGCTCCTGAAGCGCCGCGCGGTGATTAATCTTGAAATACCAGAGCACCAGCCAACGGCCGATCACGAAAATCAGGACCAGCCAGAAGACCCCCTGGAGAATGAGCAATAAGTTGGGTTGTTCCGTCATAACGCACTCCTAAACTTTCTCTCAAAATGTACGGCCGTCGCCAAAAACGACGGCCCCTGTTGTCAATGAATCGTCGGCATCAATACGAATTCTGAAAAGGCTGGCCACGACTAGTTCCCAGTGATTCAGGTAAACCTTCGCGAGCTCCGGGTTCTTCCACAGGACAATCACGTTCTCGCTATTCCGATTCGAAGCGGCGTCGGAATAGTTGAAACTGCCGGTTTCAACGGATTCCCTATCGGCGATCACCGTCTTGTCGTGGAAGATCGGAAACGCAGAAATCGTTCGCACGCGGCAACCGGCATTTACGAGCGCGCTCAGCGCATGCACCGCTTTACCACTACGGTCTTTGACGAGGTTCTGTTCATAGTCCACAACGAGGGCAACCTCGACACCCCGACGCCTGGCATCGAGCAGCGCTCCCGTCACCGGCGCCGACGTGAACGCATAGGCAAGCACATGAATCTCGGAACGCGCGGAGTCAATCACTTTTAGGACCAGTTTTTCTGCGCCTTCATGAGGCCCAAACCCAACCTCAACCGCACCATGATGCTGGACAGTAATTGTCTGCTCATTAACCTCGCGCGTTCCGTCGCTGGCCAACTTCTTCCAGGGAGTTCCGGCCAGCGTCACGTCGGCAATCATCACCAGGGCGAAGGCCAGGCAGCGCACCTTCATATAAGGATTGCCTCGATCACCGCCTGAAGCTCCTTTTCGGGAATTCCCAGAGCGGAGAGTTCAGCCCCCAAGACGACACGCACCATATGGTTGCGTACGGCCGCCGGCGTCCGTTCCAGCCCCTTGGCGCCACTCTTGAGCTGCGATATGAAGTTGGGCCTGTAGTGCGTGCCACAGGCGATGTTCAACGCCTCTACAAGCTCAAGAACGCTTTTTCCGGTTTTTGATTCTGCCTCGAACCAATTCACGAATAAATTGGGCGCAACAAGCTTCTCTGGCGCGGCATCAACCTTTTTCCACCCTTTCTTACCCACGTAGTCACCGACCGCTTGGCGAGTGACCTCGACACCCTCCTTGTCGCCGAGTTCTTTTGCGATATCCGCCAAGGATTTTCCGCGTCTAAGCGCTGCCTTGATCAACGTTGCATAGGGATCAAGCATGGAATGACGGATCGTCATCGAGCCACCTGCCGGATACGATTCTCGATTGCTTTATTGACCATCCCTTTGCCGAACCCATCTTGCGGGAATATTCCACGATTGCAATGTGGACAAGACGGTACCATCGAGCGAGACCGCCACGCCTTCTCGACACGTTGTGCTGCCAGTAAATGGATGTCTTTTGCTTTCGCCTCTTCGAGCGCCTGCTTGCCTGACTGCAAACGGCACCACTGTCGGTTGTATTCCTCAGCCAACATTGTCAATGCCCAATAGGCTGACACTTGCGTGTTGCAATCGACGCACCGCACCACGTCGCCCGTGTCATCCAGCGTCAAATGCTTGTGCGCGCACTCGCTAATCGGCGCATATCCCCCACGGTTTTTACGCGCCAGACTAAAGTCTCCGATTTCAACCAGATTACCCATCACAGTACCTTTCAATTTTGCGCAGACTACTAGAGCTATTCTCTGGCAGGCGTTAACTAGCCCTGTTTTTGAGGGGGCACCTTTGCGTGCTTGCGCCGCTGCCGAACCAGCATCACGTGCTCACGCCGAAGCGCCTTGATCTGATCGACACCACCGGCAATACGCCCCGAATCAATCAAGGCGATTGCCTCACTCAACTTCACCAGCAGATCCTCCAATTGCTGTTCAGCACTGCGGTGGTGCGGCTGCTCCGTACGTCGAGCCCCCCAGTGCAATCCGAGAAACGCCATCAGACTTCCAACGACTGTTGCTGGCCAGCCGGTGCTGCTTGGCTCTTTGCTCGCGCCTCAGCAAGCGCGGGCTGCGCCTTCAGCAGTTCCAGCAACGCCCCGGCGTCGATTTCCACTTTGCGGCCCTTGATCTGCTCTTCGCTCAGCGATTCCAACTCGGCGAGTTTCACCCGCGTCCCGTGGTCCAGGCGCGACGTGAAGCTTTCGAACGACTCCACAACCCCTTTCCAGACCTTCGGCGGAATCGAGGGGCGCAACGTTCCCATGGTCACTTTCTTTTTTCCGTGGGCTTGCGCGTGTCCCAGCTTGCCAGACAGGACCTCGCCCGCCTTCTCGCCGTACTCGTTGAGCGCATCGATCGCCGTGGTCGCGGAAACGAGCCCCTTCTTCACCAGTTCGTGAACATCGGTATTGGCGGTTGCCAAAACCAGCATCTGCTCGACGTGCTTGCGCGTCTTGTTCACCCGCGCGGCAATTGCCTCTTCGCTCCAATTGAAGCGGAGAAGACGCAGATACCCCAGACTCGTCTCCAGGACCGTGAGCGCCTTACCTTGCGAACTGGTGATCATCAGCAGCACCTGGTCGGCGTCGCCGCCACGGTACTGCTCGCACTTCACAAAAGGAATATTGGCACCACGTTCAATCGCGCGCAGCACCGCCCTGCGACGGCAATGTCCATCGCGCACGGCAATATTGCCATCAGCCAGAACGATAACTTCCAGTGCTGGAATCGTACCCCCAGCCAGCAGATGCTCCGTAATAGCCTCGACATGCGCCTCCAAAGCCTCATCATCCATTCGGAGGTTGTAGCCGGGCTGTTCGACAAGAACCTGCGGAGCACACAGGAAAATGTCAGTTTTCTTGACGTACGGGTTGTCGCGATCGACAGCCATCCCTTTAAGCGACTTGACAGACATGATCAGTTCTCCTGAATTTGACCGGTATTAACGGCATGCCTCATGCATGCCTGGCCTTACTATATACCGCTGCGGTAGTTTGTCAAGCATCTGCGTATTCTTTTTTTCGCGCGGGCAAAATAATCCATCGAAAAATGCCCAAGCCGCTGGTAAACACGAAAAACACCTGTTGCGTCGTAAAGCCTTTGAACGTGAACAGCAGCCCGAAAGCAATCCAGAACACGTTCGAGATCATGAACGCCACCCAGCCGTACTTTGAATAGCGGAATCGAAGCGCCAACATGGCGGCACCCAACATCCCGAACAGTGTGCCACCCCACTCCACGAACGCTGCCAGTGTCATTTCGCACTCCCCAAAGATTTTTCTGTAGTGTTCTTTTCCTTCTCCCGCTCGGCTTGCAGTCGCCGCTTTTCAAGCTCCACCCAAACCACTCGGGCGCGCAATCCTTCCGCGATCGACCACTTCTCAGCCTTTGTGACATCTGCCGAGACATTCAATGCTTGCAGAGCTTGTTCCAGGGACTCTCCATCCGATTTCCCGATCGTCTGCAACTGGCCACGCAGATCGACGACTTCTGCAGATGAACGATCAATCCCGGGCACCATCGCCACCACGGATTTGCCAAAAGCAATCACTCGAAGTCCATTGCAGACTTCCAAAATGCGTTTCTTCAGAGCCTCTGCCGTCACCGGCTCATCCCGCAGTCCTTTTGCGACCTCTTCGGTTAGGCCAAGGCGCGCTTGGTCGCCCGACGACAAGGGCTTGTCGATTTTGCACCGACCGGAAAATAGCGTTTTTCCATCCTCGGCAACGACAGCCGCCTCAATCAACCGTCCGTCAACATCCGCAAACGCCAGGAAGACATTCCGGACCGCCGTCCCAACCGCTTTAACGTCAATCCCCGCTTTTGCCGCCTCGACCTGCTTGGCCTTTTCGTCAATTTCCAACACTTCGGCATCAGAGAACGCAAAACCGTCCACCGCATCAATCAATGCGACGACCGCGTTGTCCACAACCGGCTTTTCGAGGGCTCGTTTCTGGTGTAACTCATGCAAGAAGTGCGCGTAAATTCCGGCGACCTCCGTTGTCGAGACGATCCGCCCCACATTGTCGACAAATAGCCATAAACGCCGGTCCGTCACCCGCAACCAGCGGAAGTCGGCAGGCTGCAGAACACCCAGGACACGGCTCTCGTGAATCATGCGATAGATCACGGTCGCCACATACGCGTGCGCATTGATGTATTTCTTGACGTTCGGATGATCCTTGTACTTCCTGATCGATTCCTTTGCTTTCCCGAGATCCACCTCCAGCGTGTCGGTTTCCACACTGTAGCTATCGGCCGCGCTGCGCCAGTAATCACGTATCAGCTGTTTGGTCGTCTCCAACGCTGTTTTGTAGTCCTTCTCGGACATGGTCACATCCGTGGCCGCCAAGCGCGGCACAAGTGCCGCGATCACCGCGAATTCGGACGGGGTTAGATTCCCGAATCCGGTCCAAGGGCGTCCAAGTTGTGACCGGAACATACCGCCGGAACGCTCCCTGTTGACCTTAAAATCCCTTGGCTTCACCTTGTCCAGCAAATCATGCTTGATAGCAAATTGCTTTTCGGTATCTGCCAACCGGTATTTCCCCGAATTGATCGGTTTATTCGTAAGGTTGAGTTTTCGAAACAGTTTCAAATGGGGGTACACCGCCGCCATCGTGTCGGTGAACGAATGCAGGCTGTAATCCTTTATCTTGCCGAAGTGCAAGTGGTTATAGGGGTTGGTATTGAGCGACTTTTTCGCCATACGGTACGCCAACGGGATCACCGCCAAAAGCAGGATGAAGATATTCGCCAACAAACTCGACGCCGTTAAATGTCGCCATTCGATACGCGACTTGTCCGCCTTTAGAAAGAAATCAACCCAGTCATGAAACGGCGTGCTAAGCGAAGACACCGCCTCTCCCAACAGCCAAAAGACGCCGAACTCAGCGGTCCGAACCCAGGAGTAAAAGAGGGCCAGCGGCGTATGGAATCGGAACCACAGTACCCACACCATGAAAAATATTAAGATCCCCAATGCCAGAATCAGCATCGGGTCAAATTGCTTTTCTCCAGGGATTCCCTGTTTCGCCATTTCCGTTCCTTGTTATTCGAACAACAGGCCTGCAGAGGCCTTTTGAGCGTCACGTGACGCCACACGAGTGATCGCATCGACCAGTCCATCCAACTCACGCTTTAGCGCCTCTGCCGTAAAGCCCCGGCGTTTCTGCTCCACGCGTTCCACGGCAGCCAGCAGCACCTTGCGGAGCGCTACGGATTCGAGGCTCGCCGCAGCTTCCAAACGGGCGCTGCCCGTGTCAGAGGCGATCGAGAACCAGCTAACAATCAGTGTCGAAAAATCATCCATTTCCGCGATCGGCACCCGACTCACCGCTTCTACATCCAGTCCACAAAGCGTCGCCAAGTTGTCGTAGAAGAGAAATTTCCCTGGCACAGGACGTATCTCCACCTTGCGCAACGGCGCGTCGCCGACGTCGCTGACCCCTTTTGCAAGCGGCGCGGACGGTACAGGATGGATCACCATCCGCATACTCAACAGGCTCTCAATGTGTGATTTCAACGCTTGCCGAAACACGGGAGCCCCTGTCACCGACGCGACCAACGGCTCAAGATCGCGCAGCGCTGCTGTTTTCTCTTCAGGGATCCCGATATCCCGGCCTGCCGTCGCCATCTTGAATAGTTTTGTCGATAGTGGCTCGGCGTGCTCAGCGAGTTGCGCGCGCCAAGCATCGATCCCGTATTCCTTCACAAAACTGTCCGGGTCATGCTCTGTCGGCAACGTCAGAAACTTCGCTGTCTTGCCATCAGTCAACGCCGGCAGTACCAAATGCGCCGCGCGCTCACCAGCGGCCTGCCCTGCTTTATCACCGTCGAAGCAAAAAACGATTTCATCAGCAATGCGAAATAACTTCTGCACCTGCTTTTCCGTCAGACTGGTACCCAGTGCCGCGACCGCACGCAGTTCACCGTGCTGGTGAAGCATGATCACGTCCATGTAGCCTTCAAGTACCACAGCAGTGCGGTCTTGTCGGATAGCGCGCTTCGCTCGATGGAGACCATAAAGCTCCGCCCCCTTGTCAAACAACGGCCCTTCCGGCGAATTTAGATATTTCGGCTTTCCACCTTCCTGTAGCGTCCTCCCACCAAAACCGATGACCACCCCACGTTCATTGTGGATCGGGAACATAAGGCGATAGCGAAAACGATCTTTGACCTCTCCGCTCTCTTCATCAACGCTGATCAAACCAGCGTCCTGTAGCTCTCGCATCGTCGCATCCGGGACGACACTCTTTATCCCAGGCTCCGAATAACCCAACTCGAAAGACTTCGCGGTCTCGCCCGTCAGCCCGCGTGACTTCAAATACTCAATCGCCTTGATATTGCCTTTCAGCAACTCTCGAAATCGCGTATTGGCTGCCGCCACAATTGACTGCAAGCGCTCTATCGACTGCTCGTGCGCCCGCTCCTCCGCACTTTCTATCTCCGTGCGATCGGGCAGCGGGATACCAAGAGACTGCGCTTGCTTCTCAACGGCCTCAACGAAACTCAGCCCCTCATACTCTTGCAGCCAACTCAGAACATCCCCATGGGCACCGCAACCGAAGCAGTGATAGAACTGCTTTGACGGACTCACTGTAAATGAAGGGGTCTTTTCATTGTGGAACGGGCAGCAGGCAGAGAAGTCCTTTCCCGCCTTTCGCAACGCGACCCGGCTGTCGATAATAGAAACCAGGTCTGACGCACATTTGACACGATCAAGGAACGTATCGGGAAATGGTTGAAACTTCACAGAACGCTCCTGCTTACTCGGGAAGACGTATGCAGTTTAGCGTGTGGGCACTGTCCAAGCCCGCATCTTCATCGAACTCGAACCCCACTTGGTCTGGCGTCGCCCTTGAAAAATCCAAAGTGTTTCGCAACGCCTTCCCTGCAAGACCTTCAAGAATCGGCCGCACCTTGCTTATGGGGCTATCAAACGTGTAGGCAACCGTTAAGAATGGACGTAGGCCGGTCTGAAAACTAACCGACTGGCCCACGGCGACAATGCGAACATTCGGGGCAATCTGCACCGGCCGAGACAATCGATACGAGGCACCGATCGTCTCATAACGTTGATCTCCGTTGATCTCCGACTGCTTGGGCTTTGGCGCCAAGACAAGGTAACGACGATCACGCAAGCCGTTCCCTGCCAATGCCACACCAGCCGCGGCATCTGCGCTGATGAATTTGACGCCATTCTGCTCAAACAACGTTCGGGGTAACGCTTCCACCGGATTGCACGCCGTAAACCCTTGAAGCATGGCCGCCGCTGCCGGCGCTCCTGGATCAACAGCACCCTGATGCAATACCGTCATTAGCGGCGAAGCGCCGATAAACGGCGAGAACAACGCCAAGCCAGCGATTGCAATAGCAGAAGAAAGGCGGATCATCACATAATTCCTCAAATTCAGTATACTTTGAAGAATTATCACACTAATTAATAAAAAATAAAATCTTTTTTTATATTAAATTGCAACGAGTTCAATGTGACGACCGAAAAACCCTTCCAGACTGAATGAAAGTTCGTCTGCACCCTGTTTCATGCCTGTGGTCCATAAGGGTATTACGAAAGCACACGCCATTTTAGGTACTCAGGAACGTCAAAGAATCCCGCTGCCGCAGTATTGCGCTCCAGACTCCACCAGGATTCCCCTTCTTGCAATAAAGGCCAGTATTTTTCGTCAAGGTATGGGCGAGGATCACGAGATTCTGACGTTTGTTGTTGCATCGCGTCTGCTTCTGCCCAAAATTCGTCTTCGTCGTAATCTGGTTGTTCCCACCCTTTACTTTCCCACATTCGGCGAATCTCAACATCATCGCCCCCCTGCGCGACCTGATACATCCAATCAAAGGCTAAGTCCGAAATATCTTCTACCGATACGCCAAGCACCTCTACGAAACGTTTCCTCTCACGCATCTCTTCATCGCGCCACGCTTCATATGCTGCTTCTTGCATCGCTTCTTGTATAGTTTCTTCGGCGGCGAGGTTTGAATTTTCTTTAACAACCCTCAATTGTTCCTGACGTGCTCGTTCAATAACCTCGTTCCAATCCGGCGGCGGCGGACAGACACCGGCTAAAACGAGTCCCGTGTTCACGTGGTCGACAAATGCCATATTTTCTTCCGGGACGTGCGCGGTAACCAACGGATCGGACGAAACGTCTTCAATGACGCCAGGAAGGCCTCGTTTTTGCCGTCCGTTGCCCACGCGCTCAACCAAACGGCGTTCGCGCCAAGCGATGTTTCTTAAAGCCTTTTTGCCCTCTCCTTCCATGCTGTATGTGTATTTCATCAGCCACCGATGAATATATTGCTGACGCACCGGGCTCATGTGAATCGAGATATCATGGAAACGCTGATAGAACGCTTCATCGTGCCCACAATCGATACTGTCGCCCTGGTGTGCGACTTCATGCTCTACCAGTCCGAAAATAAACGCGGCTGCCGTCAGTGGATCAGTCTTTAGCTTTTCAACATTTCGCTTATTGATTGCTAGATAGGTTTTCCCGTCCGTCCACGCTTCAGCAGTGTTCGATTCGCCAAGAAGGATCGTCAGGCGATGTTCGTTAAGCCAGTGAAGCCGCCCGTTTTGGTCGCTCTGCTCTCCTGCACAAACGCCCGCATACTGCTGGAGGCACCAGCGCAGGGCCGTCCATGCGCGGCGGGTTTCCTTGTCCAATGCATTCTTTTCGGACACAATTGACGTGCGTTCAACAAATGCTTCTCGCAGGACGCTAAACGCGACGAGCTCTGGGACGTGCAAATATGCGGAGCCATAGAACCGCGCGTTGCTGGGTTTTGTCGTGGCCGTTTGCTTAACGTTATCAATAATTCTCTCCAACACCTCCCTGAAATCCTCGGGGCTGTAGCAACCGAAGCGATCAAGTGTTTGCGGATGCACAACAAGCGCGATACTTGCACGTGCAATCGCTTCACCCTTTGGAACATCAAAAGCATTTTCAATGACCGTAATCTTGCCATTGTGGGGCCTGTTGTGCGCATGTCGAAGCAGGTTCGCCAAGGTCACATGGCGTTTGCCCGGCAAAAGCGTAATCACCTCTTCCTTTTCGTAAAGCTCAAGGATATTGGGATCACCACTCAACAACGCCCGAGCTGACTTTTCCCGACGGGCTTCAGTTTTGCGATGGTCTCCCATTCGCGCTGTAACGCTTTCGGCCATGGCGGCGAATTGCTTGGCAATGGGCTTCCAGACCGAACAGGTTTTTCGCAGAATATCCGTGCGAGAGACATTCAGGGCAATCGCCTTCTTCGAGACAATCAATCCGCCCGCACCCCAAATATGGCTGGAGTCATGGCGAACCAGGACGCCTTGGTTGTAGATTGAAAGCGGGCCTTCTGCTTTTGCCCGGTAGTAGGCAAATTCATCCTGAAAATCCCAGGACTCTTTTTCTGGATCTCGGGTAATCACCTTGCCATTCAATTCGACACTGACCGGTGTATAGCGCACCAGGTCGCGGATCTCCTGAACGGCGGACATCAATTCGGAATCCGTCAATGGGTCATACCACCGGCCCATGATAAAGCAACCTATTGTGCTTTCAGGCAGGTCTTCGAGGTCATAGCTGTAACCCATGCTTCGAGTATCAACCGTCATTTTCCAGTAATGAGACAACCATTCTGTACTGGCATGAGCCATGATTTGCCCGCGCCCAAGACGAAAGCGTCCGTATGTAGCGTCACCTTCTTCGTGGGGAGTGCCGAACCGGCCAAAATAGCGAACCACGTCATTCCGACTGGCAAAGCCCTTGCCGTCATCGCGGCAATTGAATCCGTCCTTCGTCATCGACAACCGAACACCCGTTGCGCTGGCATCAACGGAGTTCATTAGCAGCTCAATAATCGCCTTGCCGATGGAGCCGGCTTGGCTGTAAATGATGTGGTGAATGATCTGCGGATCAAGTTCAAAAGGGAGAATCACAGCGACCTCATTCCTATAGGTTTTCTACAGACGGAAAGTTGTTTGCGCCCCAAGTGTTCGCGGTCTCATTGGTGGTTGCTGGAGCAAAAACGCTTGACTGCCCTGCTACGCAGCCTGTTGCCAAACAGGGCTTATCGATCACCACCATCACAGGCAAGGCACCAATTTTCTGCTCAGCTCTGGCAATTCTCTGGCGAAACTGAGTGATGTTCATGCCTTTTGCCGTTTCTCGAACACGAACTCCACCTTGGAATAGTCGCGCGAGAACTTAAGGCCAGCGTCGAAGTTGCCTTTTCCGCCTTTAAAACCCGTCAGCTTTGCAAGCTCACCAACACGGAGTAAGTCCACCGCTTCGCTCTCAGAAAGAGTTCGACTTGCAATCTCTTTCCAGAGTTTGAAGTCGCCCGTCTCGCAGGCATACATCCGACCGGTGTCTTTCACGGTGCCTCCGCACTTCGGGCAAGGTGCCCCGAGCGCTTTCCCGTCGGTCACGTCGCCGCGGTCTTCAAAAACGAACTCGACCTTCCACTCAGCAGTCAGCCGAAGCCCGGCGTTGAATTTCTTGTGCGCTTTGCTTATGAAGCCGACACAGTTTTTCAACTCCCGATTACTCAACAACTCCGACGCTTCAGCGATCGAAATGGAACGGCCTGCCACTTCACGCCAGAGTTTCAGGTCGCAACCGGTACAGGCATAGAACCGTCCTTCGGCTTGGACCTTCCCCCCACATTTCGGGCATGGCGCACTCAGAATTTCCGAGTCCGGCACCACTATCTCGCCCGCTTTTTGGCGAATGATGTTGATAATGCCGCGAGTCATCTCGCCGATTTCATTCATGAAGTCGGGTCGGCGATACTTGTTCTGTTCCATCTCACGGAGCTTGTATTCCCAGTCACCAGTCATTCTCGGCGACGTCAATGACTCGATCCCGTTTGCGTCCAGGAAGTGAATGAGGTCCATCCCTTTATCGGTCGGCACCAGGTTCTTTCCCTGACGATTCATGTACGCCACGTGCAAGAGCTTTTCGATCATCGCAGCTCGCGTTGCCGGCGTACCCAAGCCGCGCGCCGCCATCGCTTCTCGAAGTTCTTCGTCATCCACCAGGGCGCCCGCACGCTCCATGGCGCCCAGCAGCGTTGCTTCCGTAAAGCGCGCCGGCGGCTTGGTCTTGAGTGCTTTGACGTCAATCTCGCGCGTCTCAACCGTCTCGCCCTCGATCACAGCGCACAACGCGGGAGCACCATCGTCCTCCACCTCACGGCCATACACCGCGAGCCACCCCTCCTTCACCAGCACACGGCCGGACGATTTGAAGTTTTCCGCCGAAACTACGGTGACCCGTGTTGTTTCCCGGTATTCGGCCACAGGATGGAATACAGCGATAAAGCGCCGAACCACCATGTCGTAGATCTTGCGTTCTTCGGCGCTCATCTCGCCCGGGCGTTGCATGGTTGGGATAATTGCAAAGTGATCGCTGATCTTGCTGTTGTCGAAAATTCGCTTGTCAGCCTTTACCCACGAATGCTGCAACACCCGCTCAGCGTGCTCCGCATAGACTGATCCACCGAAATTTCCTAGGATCTGCTTGGTCGTCTCGATGTAGTCCTCGGGCAGCGCGCTGGCATCCGTTCGAGGATAGGTGGTCGCTTTGTGTTTTTCATACAGAGCCTGGGCAATATCCAGCGTTTGCTTTGCAGAGAATCCAAACTTCGAATTCGCTTCTCGCTGCAGCGTCGTTAAGTCAAACAACTTTGGCGCCGCCTTGGTCACCGGTTTGGATTCGTCCTTCACTGAGCTGGGGGCTACGCCACGGCACCGCTCGACGATGCTGCGCCCGCGCTCGGGGTCGGTGAGTCGGAACTGATCCTCACCCTCCGCCGGCGTTGGATTGAACCAACGCCCCACGTACTCACCCGCTTTCGCGCCAAAGGTCGCGTGCACTTCCCAGTAATCTTTGGGGACGAAATTACGGATTTGATCCTCGCGGTAAACAATCATGGCCAACGTCGGCGTTTGCACACGCCCCGCAGAGAGCGCTTCCCACTTCCCCGTCATCCGCTCGCGCAACTTTGTCACGCCACGAGACCCGTTGATCCCCACGATCCAATCCGCTTCCGAGCGGCACTGGGCCGCGTTGAAGAGCGCATCGAACTCCCGGCCATCCCGCATCGTTTCGAACCCCGTACGGATCGAGTCCATGGTCATGGACTGGAGCCACATGCGCTGCATCGGTTTCGAACAACCACATGAGTAGTAGATGTAACGAAAAATCAGTTCGCCCTCGCGCCCGGCATCACAGGCATTGACGACTGAAGTGACGTCACTGCGTTTGAGCAACTTGGCAATCAGCCGCAACTGAGAAGCCGTCTTCTCGATCGGCTTGAGTTGGAATTTTGGGGGGATCACCGGCAGCGAGGCTAGGTCACGCCCAGCCCCTTCCTCCTCGGGGACAAAGAGCTCAAGCAGATGCCCGATGCCGTTTGAAACCAGAGCATCCGGCCGTTCCCATACACCATCCCCGTTTTTTTGAAAGCCGCCCAGCGCTTTCGCAATATCCGCCGCCACCGAAGGTTTTTCGGCAAGGATCAGCATCTTTCCCATGGTCTTCTCACTCTCAGGTTAGGCAAAGGGTCGGTCAGACCGCCTTGTTTTTGTGTGCTTCTTCTGGTTTCCGCAAATCCAACGCACCAGGACTTCCCATCACCATTTGGCGCAGAAAGGCCAGCCAGGCGCGCAATTTCTTTAAGGGGTACGAACGTCGCGTCACCTTCTCGTCGTTCACGCCAGCGATCTCCTTGCCCTTCCACGAAAAGGCCGCGTGATTTAGCGAATACAGAATCATCACCCGCTCCATCCAGGCATCTTCTGTGATCGCCACCGCGATGCCGCCCTTGCTGCTAAAGACCGATTGCAGAAAACCCAAGCGATAAGCCATCACTTCCCGGCCTTCCTTGCAGGTTCCAGCAACGATATAGACGTGCCCATCAAACAACGACACGTAGCGCGCGCCAATAAACGGATAATCAGAGACCACGAAGCGCTTCATGATTTCAGAGGGGGCGAACGTCCCGATCGCGAATTGGATGCCCGATAATTTTTCACCGAGCTCCGGATGATTCGCTTGGATTGCCGCAGCAATCCGCGCCCGGAGGTGCAGCAGCACTTCATCATCAGGACGCTTGAATTCGCACTCCGGTCCCGACTGGTGTTTGTTTTTCACGCGCAAGTGCCTCGCCGTATCAGTGCACTACGCCACTCGGCGCAACTTCTGCGTTCGGCAAGACGGCACCGACCGCAATGCTGAACGGCAAAGTTCCGACGTGTTCCATGATGGTCAGAAGCATTTCCAGCTGCTGCGCTTGCGTGTCATCCACGCGTTCAAGCAGGTATTGCATACGCTGTAGCGTAGGCATCCGCTTACGCAGCTTTTCGAAAGAAGAGGCGGGGTCGCTAAGCAGCGCTGGTCCCATCTTCGTGATGTAATCCTCACGCCCATTCCTTTCCTGAACCGACAGGGGGAGGACCTGGTGTTGCTGCGCGCTGCTATACACGGTCTCGCTTCGCCCCCAGATCGTTTCCGGTGTCATCTGTTTTGCCACATCAAGAAAAGCCATGCCAATTGAGGCGATTTCATGCCGGTGAACAAAATGCGTCACTGCTTCGCGCTTGCCCAGTTTCCCTTTTTCTCCGATCGTTCGAATCGAAAGGCCGACGGTGTCAAACAGTGTTGGCGCGCCATAACCGCTACCGTCTTCGACGCATACGGCCAAAGAGCCGCCGATCGAAAACTTGAAGTGCATTTTATTTGACATGCGTTGTACCTTTCAATGATCAAACTGGAGCGAATCCGTTGTCAGAGGGCCGCGACGACGCATGAAAACTTTCCACCGGCGTCGTGACATTCTTGACCAGTCGACTTTCAGTAATTGCGATCCGCAACGCAGCTAATTTAGGCTCGATTGCGCTCCCCGCACGAACGACGCGATCACGTCCCCTCTCGTCCAACCCAGCCAGTACGGTTTCTGCCAAACCCATCGAAGGGTCTTCGCCCAGTTGGGCAAGTGCGCAAAACACATCGACAGACGACGGCTCAACGGCCGCGAAATCGGAGGGTTTCAAGCGGTTGAGCCATACGGGACCGAACTGATTTCGAATCGCCTGCAGGGCGCCTGGGTACCTTGCACGCTCCCACCCCGCTTGCAGTTCCGACTTCCAAAAACGTCCGTGCTCGTTCTTGAAGGTAACCAGGGCGGATCGCTGGTCCGGAGATAGCGCATCGAGGGCCAACTCCGCGCTCAACCCAACCCACCGCCCGTTCTTAAAATCAAGCACGCCACCATAAATCTTGTCTTGCAAATCACCGTTAACCGGCTCGCCCGGACACTCCGTTGCAAGAGAACCCTCGTAGCAAGTGCAACTCTTGCACACGCTCAGGCCGCCTTCCGCCACATTTCGGTACAGAGCGCCACCTTCAACAGCAGCTTCAATCGGCGTGTAAAGCGAATGTTCTTTTTTGGCCGAATCGCATTTCGGTAAAACATCGGCCAACCACACATCAGGAACCTCGGAGATCGGAATCCGTTCCGCCGTTATCCCTTCCAGCGCGGGAAGCCGATCAATCGCCGCGTAGGTCGTTCCCCCTCGCGCGCTTCCTGTTGCTGGCCAGCTAACTCGAAATGCCTCAGCTTGTATCGCCCCCGCGGAAACGTTGTCTGCCGTTTCGCTACTTGTCTTTGTCCCGACTAACGTATTCATCCTTCCTCCGTAAACCTTTCCAGCGGCTCGCTTTACCCAATGGTTTATCGCGTTCTATCGACTGGCCGTGGCCATCTGCACCACTTTCGCCGTGTTCACCTCTCGTGCGCAAACCCCGTTACAACCCTGGCCAACGTTCTTGCACCAGGCATCGCCGCCATCAGGCACGTCGTCACCCCGGCCAAATAAAAAGCCCTGCCCGTAACGCACACCGAATTCTTGCATCAGCGCCAACTTACGATCGGTATCGATGTGTTCTGCGATCAGTACCGTATCGATGCTGTCCGCAAACTTCTTTACTTCCAGGAGGTGCCTGGGATCGCCCGTCTTTTCAAGATCTGCGAAAACCGACTCGGCAAGCTTTAAGTAATCCGGTCGCAATTTATTAACCAGATCGGCCGTAAAGAAACCATCGCCAAAATCGTCGATGGCCAACCGAACGCCAAGAAGGCGTAACGCCCGCACAAAGGAATCCACGCGCTGAAAATTGCGAATATTCAGAGTCTCGGTAATTTCAACCACCAAACGCCCCGTACACTCCATGTGCCGGAACAACAAGGCGAGGAAATTGTTCAGAGAGTGCTCAACGGTCTGCACAGACACATTCACCGCGATCCGTAAGCAAGGGCGCTCGCTCAAATACAGCAATGACTCTCCGGCAATCGCTTCATCGATGAGTGGAATGTAACCAAACGCCTCCCCCATATCGATCAACTTACCGTGACGTCCGGAGCCGTCACGCATCCTCGATAACGCTTCGAAATGCGACACCTTACCGGTCTTGATATCGACGATAGGCTGAAAAATCGCCTTGACGATGCGATGCATTTCACTCTCCTGGGGAAACGTGCGCAGTGTTGAATTGATCGCCCGACGCCGACGCGATGATGCGTTGGGGTGGCGAAAGCAAGTACCGAAAACCGGCGCCAACAACACCCGAAACCGACACCAGCTCTTCGTTCGCCATTTTACGAAGCGCTGCAACCACCTTCTGCTTTGGTTCGCCAATTTCCGCCGCGATTCGCTTTGGGGCCGCCGGCGGGCCGTCCATGCGCGACAGGTACGTGAGAATTTTTTCCCTCATAGCGGGCTAACTAGTGTCGTTTCCACGGCGTCGATGGCATCGAGGTATTTCTGCGTGTCTTCACCACGGATCAGCACGACAGCAAACTTCGGCTTGCCATTGCGATCGGTGCCGAACACCGCACGCGAGGAACTTCCCTCGCCGAAGGTCATATTGCCAGTGAGCTCCGACAACGGACGCTTCCCGGCTTCGCCGAGTTTCAACTTAGCTGACATACTTCCTCGCCTTTTCCAGACACGTAGCATCCTTTTCTCGCCAAAGCATCGAGTCGCAATTCCTCCAGCGCCACCGGATTACCTATCGACATCACCATTCCACGTCTCGTAACCACGATTAAAACAATAATGGAACCCGATAGCGGCCAGCAAAATAGCTCCCACGGAAATCAGAAACGGAACCGCCGCCGAAAAAAAAAGCGAGAAGATCACCACCCCCATCAAAAAGGCAGCGGCATAATACAGAAGTGATTTCTTTCGAGACGGCGTCATATCGAGCCCTAGTAGTTCGGTTTATAAAAAGAGGAATTCTCGAAGCGCACGTGTTCGCCAACAAACGAGGCGGGAATCGTGCCCAGCTGCCCACCGTTGCGGGCCTTGGCCACAATGATCTCGGCCATGCCCTTTTGATCGGAATCGGGGTTGTAATACTCGTCGCGGTAAAGAAAAACGATCGTGTCCGCATCTTGCTCAACCGATCCAGAATCCCGCAGATCGGACATAACCGGGCGCTTGTCCGAACGCTTTTCCAACTCTCGATTGAGTTGGGACAAACACATCACCGGTACGTCCTCTTCTTTGGCAATGCGCTTAAAGCTCTTTGACACCTCACCGACTTCCGTTGCTTTATTCTGAAATTCACGATCGGCGTCAGCCAAGCCAAGGTAGTCAACAATGACAAAACTAATTTTCTTCCCGGTCCGCTTGCGCAGAAGGCGCAACTTACTACGCATAATCGACGGGGTTAATTTCGGATCACAATCAATCCGAATATTCATGTGGTCATACTTACCCACCGCAAGACCGAGACGGCTGTAGTCGTCATCGGTCAACTGTGCTTTGCGTAGCCTATCGTGATCAATGCGGCCGATCCCGGCCAGCATCCGCCTAACAATATCCACCGTGGGCATTTCTAATGAGAACACGGCAATCAGCGGCTGCTCATCCTTGGGCAAGTGAGCATGCATTGCCGCAAAGTTACACGCCGAGGTCAGCGCGAACGCAGTTTTTCCCATACTCGGGCGCGCACCCACAATAATAAGCTCGCCGTTTTGCATGCCGCCTGTGCGGACGTCAAACTCTTCAATCCCCGTCTTGACGCCGACAATTTTCCCATCTGACACATTCTCGATGTGCGCAAGGGTCAGCGCCAAAGCATCACTCGGCGAATCGAGCAGTTGAATATGCCCTTGGGCGTCATCCCCAAAGCCATGAACAAAAGCCTCTGTCTCGCGCAGTAGATCCGCCGCCGAGATATCTCCACCCACCGTCCCCGCTCGCGCCGCTATCGCTTGAAGCCCTGTCCCGAGCTTCCGAGCACGCGCCTTTTCTACTACTGCGTTGCCATAATCTTCGATATTTTCGAGGTGATACGGATAGGCCATCGCTTCCGTCAAGAGCCCCTTGACTTCGTCGGTCACCGTAAGCAGCGACTTGATCTTGTTGGACAAGGTCGCAGGATCAGGCGCCTTATTCCCTTCTTCGACCAGCTGAGAAAATGCACTGAAGACAGCGCCGTGCGCCGCCACAAAGAAATCCTCTGCCCGTACTGTCAAAGACAAACGATCAAAGGCATCCACCGAACGCTCGCCAAATAGCGCGCCCACGATAGCTTGCTCTGCTTCAAGTGCGTACAGCGTACCGGTTAAAGGCTTAGTCATCTCTATTTACCTCTCATTGCTGGGCATTTTAGTGTATTTACGACATTACGGAAAGGATTTTATATTTCTTTTTTCATGTTTTCCAACCACTTTAACAAAAAAAGCCCGGCTTTAACCGGGCTGTTCATTTTCACGTAGCGCTGTCTCACGCCGGGACCACATCCGGTTCACGTACGACACGAGGCTCCTCCGCCTTCAGTAACCGAATCAATTCCGGGCGATGGTCCGCAAAGAACTGATCCAGCGCCTCCGCGATTCGCTCCCGATCCGCGCCGCGCGGCCAACCTGAGTAGTCAACGGACTCGCTGGGTTTGCGCCCATAGACCAGGTACTGGCTTTTATGCCCAGGCACACCTTCAACACGATCCTGCATCCACGCCTCAAAAGCTCGTGCCGCCATCTCAACCGGGGTCGACCAATACGGTTTGCTTCGGAACGAATCAAAATATTTGGCATCCGCAAACAATCGCGTGTCATCCACATGACGGCCAGGAATGTAATCGTCCATCACGTTTCTCACACGCACGCCCACCCTGTCGAGATACGTCGAGACACGACGAGGGTAGTCATCATGTGCGACGCTTACGACGTTCGGCGCATAGCGATCGACAAAACACCCCAGCGCCTCCTTAAACCCTTCCGGGTCCTCAAATCGCACCAAGCCACCAGCCGCCAATTCAGGATCCGTAACGGCAGTAAAATGCCGCGCCAGCAGCTGCTCGCTGAACGTCCGGAACGCACCAGCCTGCAGCGCCTCCGGCATCCGCCGCTCTATCGAAAGAAGCCACATCGTCATGTTGTCTCGAACGTGCTTGACCACGTGCATCGAGCCTTCGCCGCCCACCGTCACGTGCAGCGCCTTATTCCGAACTTCCTCGCGGGTCAGTATCCGCGATTGAGCCGCCTTCAGCACCTTAAAGAAGCTTGAAACCAAGGGCACATCGCGCGCCAAACGCTTTCCAGAAAACTCCGATAAATATCGCATCTGCGACGCACCGACGGCTTTGGATAGTACCAAATCAAATCCGTGGAACCACTCATGCGCAAGCGCACCAGCCCCCGTTAAACGCGTCAAATTAATCACGATGCGCCCCGGTTCAAAATGCGCGCGCGCGGCGCCCTTCCCGCCACGGCCACGCGCGCCGAAGGCCACCGCAAGCGCGCCACCAAGGCCGAGCGCTTTTGGGGGAAGTCTCATGGCCACGGCTAAATCCATAAAGGCATCGAACGCATGATTCAGGACCTGTTGCCGCTCTCCTTGCGGTAGCCAATTCCCGTATTCAACGCCTCGAAATCCAAAGACGTCCATCAACAAGGTTTCGTCGGCATCCTTCCCCTGACGGTAGTCAGGACCGACCCGCTCAATGGTCTCCAAATGCGCATATTCGGGCTCCGGCTTGTCCTCCTTTTCGGTCTCCGGACGTTTTCTCGCCCCCTTCTCCTTGATCGCCCAATCCCACGAGTTATCGCTCTTCGTGCGTGCCAGCGCCGCAAGCTTGTCGAACGACCACTCTTCTGCGACCTCACCATCTTTTATGTAGACGTCGGGCAACGTCCGGATACAAAACGCATAGCCCGCGCCGTCAGAAAACCACTGCGAATCACTCCACGACGACGCTGACGACTTGTAGTAACGTCCGTCGTGGTGGTAAATATTAATTCCTGCCTCCTCACGGATAGCTCGCACCGCACAACGGAACTCGTCAAAGGTCTGAACGTTGGCCAGCGCATCTCTGACCAAAGACACCGCACGGACAAAGTTCTCACACTGATCTTGAGTCAGGTCTCTTTCTGCGCGATTCTTTAGCGAATGGCGCTTGACGTTGTAGCCCCCGCGATAAGGATTCGTCGGTAATGCGGAGCGAAACTCACGAATGGCCCAAGCCACCTCAGGGGCCACGCCGGCACGCTGCATTGCCTTATAGTCGAGCGCTGGCCAAACATTCTCTTTGGTCACGACGTCAAGCCATTCACCCGGAGTCATGTCACCGATCTCGTCGCGTTGCAACCAGGTCATGTGATAATCTTTACGAGCGCCACCAATCTTCTCGCCTGCGTCTTCTCGACGCAGCTTCGCCGAATCATTCCCCTGCTGCTCAACCCGAGACAAGGCATTCTGCACACCCCGTGCGACTTCGGCATCCGCCAGGAGCGCATCGCGGCGTTGTATGGCCACAGCGATCAAGTCAGGGTAGGCATCCAAGAACTCGCAAAACGCCTCGCCAAATAAGGCAGTGACCTGTTTTCGCCCCGTCGCAATCGACGACGACGCCAAACTAACGCCAAGGCCGTATCGACCATGCCCAGCCGCCTCAGCCGCCTGCTGCACTTCATCACGGATTCGTTCCAACGCTGGGATGCACTCCAAGAGATCTGCCAGTGATCCACTTTCCGGCTTGAGCAGGCCTGCTTCATTCAGCGCCGTCCACGCGCTTTTGGCACTGCGAAGAACATCCAATCCTCGAAATGTCTCCGCAACCGTGCGCAGATCCTTGACATCGGCCCAGGGCAGCACGCCACGGTACGAATTGAAGTATTCCAAGAAGCGTGCATCTTTGACCACCAGCATTCGGCGATCGGGATAACTAAACGCGATCGGTAATCCGGCAGGCAGCTCTATGCGCTCGATACCGTCCTCTGAACCGCCATTCAAGAGAATAGCCTCGGCTCGACTGGCGACCCCCAGGACAACCGCGTCAGATCGTATTGCGCGCAATGGCTCGCCATCAGACAACACGGTAGTACCATGCAATAGGCGCTGTGCGGCAGCGCTCGGCAACATGGCACGAATGACTTCGGTTGACGGATTATCAATGCTCAGCGGTGTTATTCCGTCAAGTCCCAACAACCCCGTAATCGACCGTACCTTCCCCTGCAAATCGGTTAATACTCTACGATCGCCAGGCGTCGTAAAAAGAACACCGACGGGTTCACCTTCGGTGAACGCCATGTGTTTGGCCACCAACCGCTCGACAACACCGAGCTCTACAGTTTTGGTATCCAGGTGCTTTACATCGCGAACAGTCTGTTGTCGGAAATCGCCTTCGACCATGGCAGGAAATAGAGCCTTCAACATATCCCGATTAACGACGACCATCGGCGAGTAGAAATACGCTCTCTGCCGTTCTCGCTGTGCTCCCCTCTCCCGTGCTTGCTCCGGAGGAACGCCATCGTTTTCAAGCTCAAGTCGATAGTCCCTGATTTCGCGATCAAGCTCTCGCGCGTCGAGCGCGAAGCCCTGCGCCCGAGCGAGCGCCATAAAATCGGACGTCTCGGGCAAGCCACTTTCGGCCATCACCTGATCCGCATTGAGTATCGACAGTTTGAGCAGGTTATACCCAAGAGACGGGTTGTACGCCACAGAAAGACGGGCTCCGAAGCGTGACAAATCCGGCCAGAAAACCATCACTTCACCCTTGTTCGTTGCCATTGTCGTCTTCACCTTTCACGTGGACATCCCATTCCCCTTGAGCAATCTCAAAGGCAAAAGCCTCCAGGACCTGGGCAACTCCGAATTCATCTGAAGGCGAACCAAATGCGGCCCCTCGGAGAAATGCATAATCCTGACCAAGAATCACGTCCACAAGCAAGTCATCCACCAACATGTCCCGCAGTTGCACCAGGAAGCCCTCATTTTCCGCCTCCCGGTGCTCCGACGGCGCCAACACAACCACCAGACGTTCGGCAGGTACCGCAAGGACCGCCGCAGAGAAACCAGCGACACACGGATCACAGGGAAGTGGGCAGATCCGGGTTAAGGTTGCCCAAAAAAACGGTGTTGACCGCAGCCTGTTGACAGTACGAAACATCACCGGACGCTCTTTAGGACGGTACGACGTCATTCGTACGGGTCCGGCCGCCGAGCTTACGCGCCAACCCGCTCATGAATTCCGCAATCATTTGTGCCAACTCGCGAATGCGCTCCGCCAGGGACCGAAGATATTCCCCGAAATCCTGGCCAAACCCTGGAATGCCTTCGGTTCGCTTTTCGACTTTTTTCATGGCACCTGTGACCCGATTCTGAACATCCTCGTCGCTGTTCGCGAACTCTGCAATCACGTTACGGACGTTCCGTTCGAAATCGTCACACGCTTCGCGATAGGCAGCGACCTGTTCCGGGTTCGTCTTCCAGACTTGGTCCATTTTTTCCCGCACACCAGCCAAGTCGGGATCGGTGCGCATGCGAGCGACGATATCGGCGGGGCTGAGCCCACGGGCTTGCGCTTCCTTGCGCATTTCGTCGTCCCACACCGCGAATCCATCTGTTTCGCTCAGTGCGTCGGCTGTACGCGCCACTTCACCCGCGGCTTTCTCGATGCGTTCGCATTTCCATTGCGTGATTTTCTCCATCGTATTCGCAATAGAAAGTGTTTGACTCGGCGCCGGCATCCCTGCCGCGCCAGGGGGAAGCATGGATGTTGGCTTTGAGAAGTGATCCTTAATGTGACGTGCAGCCGTCGAAAACGCCACAAATGGCGCGGTCACGGCACCACCAAGTGCACGCCCCGCCATTTCACCGATGGTCTGCCCTACCTGGCGCTGCCCGGGGACACCGGGCACCCCTTGCATGACTTGCCCAGCACCACCAGACAGGTCCCCATTGCCACGTGCAGGGACAACCGGACGCTGCCCAGGAAAGGCGGAATTCCCACCTTTTAGCCGAACCTCACCCTCTCCGTAGTCATCATCGAGAAGCTGAGCCAAGTCGTCAACACTTCGGATACTCGGATCCATTTCCGGAATCGATGAAAACGAGGACGTCGATTTCCCTGTCCCTGTGGGCGATTTTGGAACGTTAACGTCATCTGCTGACACGTGCCCCGCAGAGAAACGCATTAAAGCATCAAGCGGCGTGAGTGCCTTTGGCGCCACCACAGCATCTACCGGCGCTTCCGACGGCGTCACCGCGGCAACCGGATCACTTATTGGTTTATTGATCACGTCCGGCGCGATCAGTTTGGACACACCGTCCGGCGAAGTTACGGACAGGTAGGCGTCGGGTCCCGGTTCAACTTTCCAATGCGAGCCATCGCTCAAGATCACCAACGTCACAGCACTGTTTGCCTCATCGACAAGCCGGTCCACAACCACGGCGTCGACACCTGCCGCCTTGGCCACTAGAGCGGCCATCATCGCCATTCTCGCTTCATCGATGACAAGGGGACCCCCTCCCTTCACCGCGTCCGCAACGCTTTTCAAAACACTTTCATCAATCTCAGGAACGTTACCGGAAAGAATCTCCTCTTGTTCCGCTGCAGCATCGCTATCCAGATAGCCAAATTCCATCACAATCTCCTGATTATGTTGTTATGTCTAATAACCTATTCATTTAACGTGCCGTTCCCCGCTCGACCTCTCCGTCGACCTCGTATTACTTTGTAAGCTGTCGTCTACCACCTCGTGAGTTCTCGACGCGCTCATCGCCGCCAGCATCCCTTCGACGCGCTGACGTTTTTCCGTAACTTTATTGTTAACCCACAAAATAACGCCTTCCAGACGAGAAATTTCCACCCATAAAGCTCGTTTGCTCAAACGCGTGAGGTTTGTTTCCCACTCCGAATCCAACGCTCGGCGAAGCATCTCCACCTCAAGCATCTGCGACTCCGAGAGGCCCGCGTATGTCTCATAGGGCGGTGCATCCGCAACGCCATAACGCTCCTTATCTGTAACGGTCGGCTGCGTGCGCCGGGCCACATCCTCTTGAGACTCTCCTGCGGACACGGGCGAGGACGTCCCCGAGCCCCCAGACGGTACCGCGCACATGTAATCCAGTGCATTACGCATATATCGAGAGCGTGTTGCATTTGTCCCGTCATTCGTCTCGCGCAAATTCGTGCCGCCGAACGTTGTCACATATTCCAGATGCAGGTGAACCGCGAGATCGTTTCCGGACATGTGGTTGGCCGTACCGCCTGCCACACCCAGTTTCGTGCCCTGGCTGACTTGCAAGACGCCCAGTGCAGGCGAGTTCTGTTCCTTGAACCCGATGGCCGCCCCCCCTTTTAGTTGCGGCTCAACATTCAACAAATGCGAATAGACAAGCACATCGCCGTTACTCCGCTTTAACGCCACGCGATTTCCGTAACCTGCTCCCCAGAATCCGGCCCCGACGACCGTGCCACTGTCGGCCGCCACCAGATCGGCCGGCGTTCCATCCCCCTTCTTCCCCCGAAAATCGACGCCCCAGTGTGTTTTGGTTTCTCCGTTGTATTGCGGTAGATTCCGCGCCTTTCCGAACGGAGACGTCACCACATTCGGGCTGATCCCTACGGGATCTATAAGACACGCATCGGCCCACGCCACTGACGCGATCAGCCCCATGACAGAGCACACCATTAACTGCTGGATCGCGCGCATCACTGAACCTTCAGGGACCCGGCGCGCGCTTGTGCTCCTTCCGCGCCGCCCGATTGTCCACTCGACTTCAGCGCGACCAAGGCCGCGACGTTTGCCTCGATCAGTTCAAACTGCTGATATTCGAGGTTGTGCATGTACAACTGAAAGGCGCGCTTCTTCGCCAGTTCAACCAATAAACCATGCTCGCTTTGCGCCGCCAACTGGTTCTCCCAGTCTTTATAGTTTTCGCCACCGGAATAGGTTGCTACCTTCTTGGAAATCGTATTCAAAACGCTATCAAGCGCATTTCCCGACGACCCACGTGACTCCGTCCACGATTGAATTGACTTCATTGTCGCCTGACTTATCGAGCGAAACGCGTCATAGGATCGTTTGGTGGCAAAGAACGACTGCCCCGTCGGTGACTTCGCCGCATCGCCGGTCGGTGCGACAGGGGGTACCCCGTACATATTGTTCAACATGGCATTTTTCGCCTCCGCTTCCGGCGTACCGACCTGATACGTCGTGAAGAAATGCGCGGCGTCTCGATCCTTTCCTGCCATCGCGCCGGGGGCGCTGCACACGCCCGCCTTTGCTTCATCCTCGGTGCAATAGGTCGTTCGTGCATCCACGAGACGCTTTGCCACAACCGTCGCCTGATTGCCGATGACGCGACCAGGTGCTGCGTCGATTTCTTTGAGCACGCGCTCTTGAACACTGCTATTGGCTTCTCCAATGGCCACGGCAATACGCTGTGTTCGAGTCACTTCACCGCACGGATCATAGCCTTGGCCAGAGGAAGGACTGTATTCCATTGTGGTCTGATATACCGCCTTTCGGTTCGCAAGTTCGCTCGCAAACGCCGCTGACGCCTGTTTCGAGGAAAGCTCGGCGACAGAAATCTTGTCGCCCGACACCTCTATTTGTTTGGCCAGCACCCGCAAGGCCGACTGAACCCACTGGGTATTCACCACACGAGCCGAAGCGATCGATTCCGCCGCCGTGGTCACTGCAGCCGAAATCGATGTTCCCGAAGCAGTAATTCCCGCTTGCCAAATACCATCAATAACTGCCGGGCATCCGACCCCCAGAGCAACCCCGCTCGATGCGCCAAACAAACAAACGGCCAGGGCAGATTTACGTATCGACATCACTGCACCGCCCTTCGTCCCGTTTCTGCCGCAACCACTCCCGAGAAGCGTTCAAGAGCGGCCCCGTTCTTGGCTTGGTTTTCGAGGTCAACCAACGACGCAAGATTGGCCTCAGTTCGCAAGTTCTGCCACAAACGCCGTTCCGAAACCTTCAGATCCAATCCCGCAATCTTGACCATATCCACAAGCAAACCACGTGGCGCTTGGCTCGCTTGCGACTGCGCCCATTCAGCGGCTTTCGCCGTCCCAAAGTACATTCCAATTCGCTCATTCAATACTGGCATCACCTTCTCGTTATCGGACTGAATCGATTTCAACGAATAAGCGGACCACGCCAAATATGAATCCTTGCGTTTCTTCGCCATCAAATACGACTGAGCCTCGGGAGAATTCGCGGCCGACGGCGGGATCGGCGCATCGGGCAGCCCGACCAAATTATTGATCAATGCGTTTTTGGCGGCCTGCGCATCTGCTGACGCATCCGTGCCAAAAAGAAGCGCTGCGTTGATGTCGCCGCCGGGGATCTTACCCAAGGAACACACCCCCGCATCGGCTTCACTCTGGGTACAGAAATTACTCCGATGCAATTCTTCTCGGTAGCGCACCACGGCGGCCGGATCAGCATACTTGCCACCGACTGCCGCAATTTCTGTTCGGTAACGCGCGGGGAGTGCCGCCTTTGCTTCGAGCTCCGCGCGCGCGACACGGCTGGTCAGATCCGATACCTCACACGGATTGAATCCTTGCGACAGATAATCCACCACCACCTTGTCCACCAACTCCTTGTCAGCGAGTTCTTTGTTGAGCGCCGCGTTCGATTGTTCCGCCTGAATAATCGTGGCCGCGGCCTTCTCACCAGATGCCTCGACTTGTTTTGTGGTGGCACGAATACTCGAAACCAGCATCTCTGATTGCGACATATCCAACTTGATGATTGCCGAAGTCACCGACGAGATATTGGCTATCACACTGGCCCCCATCTGAACCACCGACGCCACCACCAAGCTCTCGGTACCGCCACAAGAAGCCCAAGAAAGTCCCGCACTAGACGCCAACAGCGCTAGCGCCACCACAATTTTGTTTGCTTGAAATGATTTCATATCAGTTCCCCGACACAGGCACTTTGGCATCGCCTGCCGCTTGTGTCGTTCTCGACTCAACAAAACGAATGAAAGAGTATCGCGCCATGGACGCCATGGGCTCTTGCGCCCGCAACTGTCGCAGTGCACTTACACATGAGGGATCGGCACAGCTCGCGATCGTCAGCGGAAGTGCCTTAACCGGCGCCACCGTCTTGACGAAATCAGTTGCCGCTTCGGTCTGGTCCCAGCCAAAGGTTTTTCCCGGCGCGACGTGCAAAGAAAAATCGCTGTCTCCCGACTGCATACCACTGGGCGTTAAGAGGCAATACCCTGTTTGCGCCTCGGCAACCGAACAATATTTCGAGCGGTGACGGCTCTCACTTTCCGCGACTCGCGCAGAATACGGCACCTTTGTTGCGCTGTTGGTTGCTCCAAAAAACCCCAACGCACCACTTGAAGCACGTTTCCCGGTCTGCCCGGTACGGTAGACCAGATCAGCGGAAGATTGGCTGGAGCCCTCCGCTTTGCCAACGACGACTCCTGTTTTGTCGCTGAGGTGCATTTGATAGCACGAATCAGACAACTGCCCGTCCGGCCCATAGTCCTCGTAGGCCTGGCGAACCTTCGTTACAGTATAGATTTCAAGGTTTGTGGACGCTGCAGCTTGGGTAGCCTGGAGCCGCAATGCATTGGTCTTCTCGCTGGACGCATTTTGCTGTCCCGCCAGAACCTTCATCGACGACATCGTGCTCTGGATCGATGAGAACCACGCAGCGAATCCTTCGGCAAAGGCTGGAACGGGGGCAACGACGAGCAGGAGTAGCAACGGTGCAAGGAGTCGAGTTCTAGAAATCATCGTATACCGCTAGAAAAGCGAACTACCCGTACTGAGAGTAGACGACGAGCTTGACGCAGAAGCGACCGGAGCCGTCACTTGGCTCTTTGTGGCGTTGTACGTTGCCTGCGCCTGACTAAGGGCTGCCGCGGCGGTCTTTTGCTGATCCGTGGCCCACGTCGGCACGCCCGTTGTGCTATTTCCATAACTAGCCACGACACTATTGGCTTGCTCCAAATTCATCTTTGCCGATTCAAGATTGCTCGCTGCCGTTGAAAATCCTGCAGCTGAGTTCTGAATTTGCGACAGATAAGAAGACGTGCTGCTTGAGTAATTGCTCAGTGAACTCAATGAGGCCCCATTGGCAGTCACACTACCGAGCACACTTGTTACACCGCTCGTCACACCCGAGGTACTCCACGCCTGAGAAGCGTCATTCATCGCCTTGGAGGAAACCTGGCCAATCGTTGAATCGAGCAGATAAGAAGGCGCATTGGTAGCCCCACGAAGCATATATGTCGCACTGTTGTAGCTCGTGATAACACTGGACATGGAATCGCGCGCCACTTTGCAGGCAGCACCTATCGCTGCATTTTTGAGCTTATCGACGATACCGGACACTGCACTGCTCAACAACCCCATCGGATCAGGAATCAAATTCGAAAAATCGATATTTGCCAACGAAAATTCACCCAAACAACTACTGCTTCCACCTACCTGGAAATATTTGGAAGGGTCAACACTGGTCATGCCGATCATCATCACTTTGTCATTAACCGCTTTCTGGGCCGCGACTGCGGCGCCACAATCCGTACTCGTCGACGTAGCGGCAGATGTTGCTATTTCGGCGGTGGCTGTGAACACAACTGCAGCCGCCATGCCTCCCGCAAACCAGATCAGTTCACGAGAACGCATCCACCGAGGCAGCTCACAAACACGGAATAATCGGGGCATCATACCGCGGACTCCTTGAAGAGAATTCTCATGACAAAATCCACATTTTCTTTACTGTAAATGCGGTTCAAGAGACGTGCTCGCCACAATGCACGCACCCGTTTGAGCATCAAACCCGCATCGACATTCATGTCTTCATTGGCTCGACTGTAATCAACCAACTGCATGAAAAAGTCGGCTTGGTGTGCACTCAAAAAATCCACCACATAGACCGTCACCGACGTATTCAACCAAGACAACGCTTTTAGAAAAGCGTCGTTGTCTGGCGGAATCCGCTTCCTATATTCAAAAACGATCTCTGAAAGACGCGCTAAGCGCGATTCAACGTCTATTCGCGTCTGTTCATCAATACCCAGTCGCGGCAGAACCCAGTCCTCGACCCGATCCATGAATCGAAGAGCGCCGAATATTTCGCCCGTTGGATCACGCTTAAGTAGATAACTCCCAACAGAACCGTCATCGACCACAAACGGGTCGGGGAAACAGAAATTCTTGCTCTCCACTTCAGACCGTTCAGAAAGAATACTCACAAATTCATCCTCTTTTTCCCGGATACGCTATGATTATACCTATGAACAAAGACAATAAAAAAGTTTTTTTTCCGTGATGAAGGTCTTATCTTGGGAACAAAAACGCGCACGTATATTAAGCGCACTAACCCCTCTCGACCCGGGGGCGGAAACGCGCGCGCGACGTTTGTATGAGGCAGTCGAGCAACAAAAGGAAGCACGGCTATTGAACCAGGCACAACAAGCCATCACCGAAGCCACTGACGTAGCCCCTGATTTTTGCGAAGACATGCCGGAGAATTTGCTTCAACCGTACTCGCCACCGGATTCTTACGATCCGCCGACGTCTTCATTCACGGAAGGCGAATTGCCGGACTCTGTGCTACCCGAAGATGAGCCCAAGCCCCCCAGTAGGCAAAGGCGAGCAGCACAACCAATCGACGATGAACTTCCACCTCAGGAAATCACGGACTTTTAGGTCTTCACATTTCAGGCTGATCGCGGTGACAAACGTCACCGGGCCTTTGCGGCCGTCATCTCAGATGCATTGTTTGCCCGGATTCCGACTTGATGCGCCTGGCCTAGTTTTCTTTCTTGATCGGGCACTATCTGAAACTGTGCTGTTTAGTCGCGCTTCATAATCACGTCCAGTACAGCAACCGCAGCATTGGTTCGCGCCAGAGTTTGTGATCGACCGAACGCAGAAAAGAGCGTCACTCGGATGTCAGGTAAGGATAAAGTGCATTCCCAAATTGTAACTGGCTCCTCCTCCGCGCACCGAAAGGTGCAGACGCATTCACCAACCAGACGTTTTTGGATCAACAAATGGAGCACGCCATAAGCATTGGGCTGCTGTTTCATCAGTGTCTTGACGAGTAGCCGCAAATCCTTTGGAGAAATTTTGCTGAACGATTTGATGGCTGGTTTTGCATTTTTAGCCTCAGCTACGGGCGTGCAACATGTGTACGCCCGTAGCTGAGCGTTGGAGGGATAGCGTCGCCAAGTAGGCAAACGAATGTCGGCGACGATGTTCGCATCCGGTGGTCGATACGGGCGTAGATCCGACGACTCCGCGGATTCTCCGGTAGTCGCGATCTTGCCGAGTTTCACAATACCTACCGCTTTTCTAGCTTCCGCGCCGAGTCGATCATACAGTTGGGTGGTTGAAGCTGGTACCTTGTCGTGCGGGGCCGCAACGTTAGAAACCGCCCATTCGAGTAAGTTGGCGCCGGGGCTAGAAAGGGACAATTCCTCAGAGCTAGACTTGCGGACAAGTTTTCTGGAAACCAATTCATCCAAAATATAAGGCCATGATTCGCCGTGATCAGAACAAACGAGCTGGGCCTCTTTGATCCGCGAACACATGTGGCCTGGCTCGCTCATGGACCCCCCGGTAAGAGTAGCCAAGATTCTGGCTAAGAGATGTTTTCGGTACCCCCCTTCGCTGGTTGTTGTTTGCACCGACAATTCATTAGCTAGCTTACCCTTAAATCCCGGGATGGCTTGCCATTCAAACTCGTACTTGCGCAGCGGATCAAGAAAGGCCAAAAACGCCTGAAGGTCCCTTATTCGTTGCGCCTGTTGATTCGTCTGCTCTTGTCGTTGCCGTAGTGAGTTTAATTCCGTGGTCCAGCGACGGTGCAATGTTTGCGAGTCTAGCTTTCCGATAATCTCGTCTTTCATTCTTGAGTTCATTGGAGCACGCACTATTCAAACGTTCGGATAACAGCGTCGTCATACGCTTCATTACAATGCAAGAGCGCTCTAGGCCTTCAGCAACTTTCCGAAGTGCCCAGCGCCGTGCGGCCGGTCTAATTCCCGCGACACTCCGACATCACGGAACTGCACCCTGGTCTGAAGACACATTTGCCACGATTGCACGACTGCTTTTCTGGCCACGAAGGGCCTTCTCAGCACCAAGGGCGACCTCCTTGGCCGATCCGTCGAGACGGATACCAAACTGCTTCGCAAAGCGCTCCAACGTCCCCTTCATTGCGTTCAGGGACTGGGGCAATTCACCCAAACCTCCTGTCACGCCACGCTGCGCTTTGGAGACAATACCAAAGTCCGAGTTACTCGCCACCACCACATCACTATTACTCATAGCTCACCTCTACTGGAGGTAACGAATAGGGAAACGTGCGGATGCAATTTCTTGCACCGAATACCCTTCATCATCACAGCGAATATGCATAAAACCAATCACGCGCGCATTTGGAAATGCGTGCCACACTTTTGACTGGTTGGTACAAAACTGAAGCGCAACCGGCGGCAACTCATTTCCCCCCATCAACTGTACCGGCCTCGTGAGAATATAAATCAACCCATCGCCAATCACGACCTCATCGATCGCCAACCAGGGCAACCACTCGAACTCCTCTTCTTCGACTGCGATATACACCGACTGGTCGGCTGGGTCGTACCCAAGATTGAAGGATGCCGAGAGGGGGGCCGACAAACCAAGAAAAGAAGGGTAACGATCGCTGATCCCTTGTGTATTGCGAGGGGTATCCCGTAAATCATAGCCATACTTCTCAGCCCAGCGAATAAAGCTAAAGTACGCCGCGAATGACAACGCGGCGTCTCGAATTTCATCCGATGGCAGAGCAGCTGGCGGTTGTATCTCGTTTTGCATCACAGTCTCTAACATGTCCATAGCCCCTTGCTTTGTCCAAAGTCTGGCGGTCTTTGACATAAAAATCAATATTTTTTTTCGCTATCAAATAAGCAATAAGGCTATTTACGCAACCTTCTTGTACAGATGAGCACATTTTTCCATTAAATTCAGCAAATTCCAAATAAAACCGGCATTCACTTTCTTTCCCTTTTATCCGCGACAATACAGGGTCGGCAAACACGAACGCACCGTGCGATTTCGTGGGGCTTACTCGAATTTCACAAGACCCGGCCTGATTCCTTAAAAGGACCACCGCATTCCTTGCTTCTTTTCCAAAACACTCACCACCGGCATCATCGGTAATCGGGGCCCCCATTCTCAACACTTCGGTAAGCACGTCAGCGTCGCGTACACGTTCCGGAATATCCCACAATTTGCGATCACTGATGTGTGAATGAACCAATATGCCGTGCTGCCGCGAGCCACTTTCGTCAGTGTACACGACCTTGCTGCCTAATCGGGTTCTAAGGTTGACCGTCACCGCCTCGAAAAGGTTGCCATCGAGCAATCGTGCCCGGCGCGTCACAATTCCGTTCTCCGCTTGATCAAACAGCTGTCGAATGGGTGGATTGTCTTTAAAACGCCACCGTTGGAATTCCGTATCTTTCGAATAAAGCATGCTCAACGTGACAGGCTCTGCCGTTTCAACCCCCGGCTTCATGACATTCACTCGCCAATCGGACAACCGCAAATAGGCTTCTGGCGAGCTCGGTGCCGTCACACCGACGATCACGCGAGGCGATCGCTTGCCATCCAGGTCATTGTCGTAATAGACCGTGCCGTAGCCCAAGGCGCCCAGGTTTCTGAGCAACCAATCAATCTTGGCGTTAACGTTCTTCACCTCGTTTGGATTCTTGTCTGCAAGCGCTGCCGCGATGCTCGTAAACCGGCGTCCGAGATTCTTCTGCAAAATGGCGCCACGCGTGTTTTCGATCAGTTTCTGCACATGTTTGAAATGCACATCCTCTGCACACTTGATCCCCAGAGGCCGCAAAGCGTCGACGTTGAACGCAATCTTGCGATCGATCCCATCCGCACGAACCGCGCGCATCTCTTCCTGATACTCCACCGTCGCCAGATAAACAGCATCGCTGAACGACGAGATTTTCTTCCCTTCGGCGACGGCCCCCATATAGCGTTCCCGAGAAACTAAACGCGCGCCCCATGTGTGGCATTGCACCTCCAGGGGATTCAGCCCTTCCACTTTCAGCTTATCCAATTTTTCACGAAAGCGGGACTGGAGCTCTTCGTAAAGAGCCTCTTGCTCAACGACGCGTAGAAGCGAAATACGACCTGTCAGTTTGTTGATCCAGAACAGCGGCGGCTTACGCCACTCGTCGGAAAGATCCTCGGGGAGTTCAATGTCCAGGTGCCGGGCAATATCCGGCTTATCGTACAGCAACTCCTCCGCCACCCTGTCACCCACCACGTTGAGCAGATCAGGCACGTCACGGATAATTTCCCGACTGTCTCGGTTCGCCACCGTGCTCGCGGTAAGGTTCCGGTTCTTGTTGTTGAACATCATCGCCTGGCGGTCATCCGCCGGCAGTCCCGTCATTGGGATTTGATAATCCGGTTTGCACACTTGGCCAGTTCGATTGGCGCGGCCGTCGATCTGGCGTTCCTTCGTGATGTCTGCCTGCATCTCCCACTTGATCATCCGTCTTGGGCGCACGTCTCGACCGACAGCTGCGCTCGCGTGCACGGACAGCCCGGTACTGCCCGCTTCAGTGATCACCAGCACATCAACGTCTCCATTGTTGAAAGCACGCGCCGTCTTCACAATTCGTGTCTTGTCGCCCCGGCCGATCACCGGCTCGATCGCCACCGACCCATTTTCCAAACTGACCGCCTGTAGGCCTCGCCCGGATATTTCACCCACCACATACCCCTTGGCCCCCAGCGCCTCGCGGACATAGTCGATCGACGTCAGGGGAAGGTCCTCGGGCAGCACATCAATCAAGCCTGCAATCCGCTTGACAACGATCTCCATTTCCTCGGTTTCCACCCGGCGCGTGGTGACATCTCCATAGCGACCTTGAACCTTAATTTGCTGTATCCGTTCAAGGTACTTGTGCATCAAGTCCTTAAAGCCCACCGGTTTGTCCAGAACGACAGATCCCGCAACCTTGGTCGCCCGACTCTCACCGTCAAGGTATTGTTCGCTTGCTCTGGTCACAAAATCAGTCAGCAGGCTTTCCCCAGTATGCTGCACGGTGATAATTGGTTTACGGTTATCCTCCAGAGCCGTCAAGGCCAAGCGCACCACGTCGCGCGCTTTGAGGGCCAGTAGAAACTGGCGATTGATCTGATGCAAACGACTTCCGAAATTCATGCTCGACGCCCCCATTCGAGCGCCTTCCCGGTCAGCATCCGGGATGTTCGCCAGCTCCTTCTCAAAATCCTTGTTGAGCCGAGTCACCATCCGCTTAACATCACCCGACAAGTAACTCATCGAGGTCAAGATCTCCGACATCTGGTCAGCGACCAAACGATTCCGTTCAACATCTTCCGACGGTATGAAATCGCGATTGATCCCCGCATCATCGAGCTCGCGGCAAACGAGACACCCCTGAGACGCGATCTCATAATTCAAGGCCTCTTGAAGCGATAACGGATCCGCCTGGACTGCCGCCAGCAGTTCATCATGATTGATTCCTTGGGGCAGAATGCGTTTATAGAGCCGCAGATTTTTCGCGCCCTTGATCGGCGTGCCCGACGAGTAAACGACACGGCCCCGATCGCCGATGCAGTCGATCATGTACTCCAGGTTCTCGCTCGTGTTACTCGCCCCGGCGCCCATATGGGATTCGTCCAAGAGCAGTGACAAAGGATACTTCTCTGCGAGATTCCCAAGAAATCGACTGGTCAGATGGGAAGATGCCTTCCGGGAAATTTGCGAATAGGTCAACATGACCATATCGGTTCCTTCGGGCAATTCTGCCTGCTCCGCGTATTTGCGAAATTCCGGGCGCTTTATCGCCTTTACCGCGATGTCGCCGGAGGCGTCCAGTGTCGCCGTGCCATCGTTCACAAGGAACGGTCGCTTAAATAGATCCCGACTGCCGATGTCGGCCAAATCACGTTCCAGAAAATCCGTAAAGAGATTGGCACCCACCGTGACGAAGGTCGGGATACGCCCTTCGAAATGCTCCCGCCGCGCCACGGCCGCCAACACGCGCCCCTTCCCGACGCCCATCTTGTCCGCCAGCAGGAACCCAAGGTCGCGATCATGAGCATGAAACACCATCGCCAATGCGTCGACCTGTTCCGGAGAAAAGTAGCGCTGCAGTTCCTCGAACGAAAACCGGAGGCACGTGCCGACGTACGTGTCGATATCGCCGTGAGTCTCTTGAATACTAGCCAGAGCCTCGTATATTGGCCCCGACAGGTTTGCAGGAATCATAGTGGTCGGCTCGGCCACTTTCGAAAAAGCGAGGTAGCGATGCTGAAACTCGTTATCTTCCCGGGCATCATCGACCGGTTCGGCCGAAGTCACAGGCAACAAAGGATCCGCCTCATCAACCGACGGTTTCTTCAGGTGGTCCATAACGGAATCCGCATACGGTCCATCATCAACCAAGCGCTTCACCTTCGCCTTCACTTCAACGCCATCCAACTCAACAATCGGCTCACCAGCCAGCACCTTCTCTGCCCAGCCGCGGAGCCCTTCATAGGTCCGGATAATCGGCAACTGCTCAGGGACTTGGTCTGATTCGTACGGCACATCCCGACGTTTACCAATCACATACAACCGAAGCGGAAATGCCGCGCCTTGCTTCTTGTAGAGCTCTCCCGCTACGTCCACGACACCGTCGACCTCATAGTGATCGTAGAGGTAGTTCAGAACAGAATGGCTGCGACCTTTAATCTCCCCTTCCTTAAACGCAGAATCGGCCCCGGTAATGAACACGGCGCGACCATTCGACTTGCGAGCGTGCAACGCTTGCAGGATGATCAGGTGGTCAAGACGCCTAATACTCATGCTCTCCCGCAAGCTGCCCGACGGGAGCATCACATCGACCGCCTCATCCAGCTTTCCAAAGGGCGGATTGGCGATCGCGAAATCAAAGCCCTCGGGCTTACCGAAAACGGCCCGGAAATTGACAAGCGTTGCGTCACCCTGCACGCACTGGAGGACATGCTCGGGTAAGCGCGCGATGCGCTCGTCGTCAATTTCAACGCCGAACACGTCGGCCTCCTGCAGCATTGATACGAGACTCGCATTGCCAATCGTTGGCTCCAAGACGGAAGCGCCTTTCAAGGAGCCCGACGACACCAGGAGCGCCTGTGCGAGCGCTGACATGGGTACCGGCGTCGAGTACTGCTGATTGGCCACCGAGTTGGCCGTGCGCTCGCCCAGCTCCGGCATCCCCATGTAGATCTTATTGGCCACGTTGAAGGCCCCGAGGCCTACTTTCCCCTGCTTCGCGATTTCTTCGGTAAATAACCGATTTATTGCCGCCTCAATGAATTCCTGATAGTCACGCGGACTGAATTCACCCTCGTTACTCGCGGCGATCAAGGCCTTGACGTCTTCACGGCGCAATTGCTCCTTGCGATGCACGATTCTTGAAACGAAGCCATAGGCCACTTTGGCCAAGCCCGCACGGTCACGTACACGCAGAAATTCGGCCACATCACGACCCAGCCCTTCACGGCAGATATCCCCTTTACCGCTTCCATCGTTACGAAAGACGAAACGTCCAGAGGGGGCCTCAAAAACCTCCTCGCCCAGATGATTCACGCCGAGGCTATGCTCTTGGGCGAAGAAGGCCCTGGCATTCATCTTGGCCTTCTTTTGAACCTGTTCCTGGAACAGTTTTTCAAAAGCCGCCACCTTACCGACGACCCATTTGACGTCATTGCCAAACGCCTCGTGCAGCATCGCGCCGGTCACCGATACATCCGTGCGCAGGTAGATTCCATCACCGTAGGATCCCTTTGTTCTCGAAAACCCCATTGCGGTGATCTTTTCGCCAAACCGATCGTCCACATCAACAATGGATAACCCGAAATTCTTCTGACCATCCTCGAAATAGCCCATGTAGACCCCGATCGCCGAGAGATCTACCCACTTGTGAACCTTCGCCCATCGCGGCGCATCTGCCGGTATAGCTTGTCGCGCAGCATCGTAAACTTGGCGTTCGATCTCGGCGTACGTGTGGTTCTGATCGGCACCATCGGCGCCTCGCTGCCGAAATCCGAGCGGAAGAGTCATTTCAGAAGGAACACCAAGCGCGACGCCGGCGGCGGCGGCCGCCAGATCAATGCCCGTTTGTCCGCCACTCACGATTCGACCCAGCGGGAACGCCTTGTGCACCGTGCTCAGCACCGCATGGACCCACGCGTTCGCCGCTTCCTGGGTCCAGCGGCTATCCGTCAGTGTCTCAAGCCCATTCCCCGCAACATTCAGTGTGTTGACTGCAAGTCCCTTCGCGTGACGGAGCAACTTGGCAGCGGCCTCCTCCGGGGGTAAGGACAAAGGCAAGGCGATATAGCGAAGGCCAGCTAATCGACGTGTCAGCCGCTCGCCAGGCGTCTCAAAATCAACCGCGAATGCCACCGTCAGATCGGCTGCATTGACATTGTGTTCGGTGCGGGAAGCGTAACTGGAAGATCGATGTTCGTGGATTGACAGCATTTTGCGTTCGCCTTGTAATGAACAATGAAACCATTATCCAAACTTTAGCGAAATTAACAAAACCACGTCTTAAAACACGCCTTTAGACATATTTTTAGTATTTTTATCGTAAATAAATACAAATTTTTGAATTGTTTTCTGCGTACTCTCAGTCACATCCATTTCCCATGACGAACCACCGATCGCGTCACAAGGACGTGACGCGCCGGTACAACTTGGACTGCGTCGTGCCCTTGGCTATCGGACTTGGGCAGCGTTTGCACGCACCGTGCGAATGGGCGGAATCGGTATTCGCGTTTTCGAAATACCCAATCGTCGCGGTCGTTTTGCACTCACGGCAGACGTTGCCGAATGGCTCTTGGAACTCAGGGGAAGCGACGAGATTGTCGCGACAGCCGTGCCGGAGATCCCAACGACCGAAAGGAGGAAACCATGAACTGAAGACCTAGCTTGAATTAGCGAGGCCTAGATGCGCAAAAGGCTTGGGGTAGGACCCAAGCCCTTCACAGATGCAATTAGATATCCCAATTCCTAGATTGCATTCTCTGCGCGACGAACCCGGTTGTCAAGACATCGACTCGGCCATGTCATCAGCAACAAGAAAGCGCGACGCCGATTTGATCGAGGCGAGCCGACAACAATTCATTGGATATTTCGGCATCCTGAAGCCGTGCCGAGTTGGCGATCCACGTAAACATCGCCAGACCAACCTGGCGGAGAGAATCATCACCACCGGCGAAAGAACGGGCCGCCAACACATCAGAAAACTCAGTGTCCGGTGTGAGCGATTGCGCCAGCGTGGTGCTGACCACCAGGTCTTGCACCATCGCCATGGCGCGGAACATGAACTTGCCATCCGACTCCAGTCGTGAAGCCAGAGCAGGAACCCCCATACGCCTGATCGTGGTACGAATCAGACCTTCCGAAACCTGCGGATCCACACGAAGATCACGGATCTGAACTTGAGCGCTGAGGCGGCTTTCGTCAATCGTAGTCGTTGTCATAAAAATCTCCTGTATCAGTATTCAAATCCGCTGCGCGTCGGGCGAGCATCCGGTTGGATTGGTGCCGTTACGGCCGCCAAATCGCGCGCGTTCAAATCGCGCGCCGAGACGGGTTTTTGGGCCAACGAGTAGGCGTATGTGAAATTGTTCATCGCGTAGCCATTGCGCGCCAGTATTTCAAAAGCACCGGCGAACTCGGAGCGCACCTGGCTGTAACGTTGCCCTGCAACCTGCACGGCGCCGCCCGCCGCCACCGCGGCCTTCGCCTCGGCATCATTATGCGGATCCAGGACACGGTTCTCCTCGGCCTGCTGGGCGTTGTAGAGCGCACGCGCGTACGCATCACGGCTCGCCATGAAGTTCCGTTCTTGAATCGCCATTTTTTCCTGCTTATCGTAGGAAAGCAGCGTCATGCCGTTGCCCGGCTGTCCATACGCGGGCGTCCCGTTTTGCGGATAGCCCTGATTGTTCATGCCGTTTTGGTATTGCGTGTTTTGGTATTGCGTATTCGGCTGCACCTGGGGATGCTGAAGTGACTCCGCAACAACAACCCCTGTTGCCGCCCCGACGACCTGCAGCGCGGTCTTGCCGCGCCCCTTGCCAAATTGCCCCAAGAGACCCGCGCCGATAGCACCGCCCAAAGCGTCCTTGGCCACGCGCTCAAAACTATTGTCGGCATGTGCGGTATTCGGGACCGATAGGCCCCCAAACGCAACCATCGCCGCCACCGCGATCGCCGTTGCTGATTTCGTCAGCGAGTTCTTCACGTGGCTCAGCGTTCCCGCCTGCGCCAAAACCTCGCCCTGTCCATAACGCAACAGACTTTCGAATTCACGATCATCTTCTTCACGGCGCTGCGCCGTCACCGGGTCATCGATCGCCGAGTAGCCACGCGCCTCCAGGCGCTGCCGAAGTTCTCGCGACGCAGCATTCGACTCGCCGTACTCTCGATCAAAAGGCTCACCCATTTGTTGAGCCGTTTCCATCAAGAGCGTTTCATTTTCTCGGCACGCCGCCAGAAAATCATCAACCGAACTATGCCCGGCACAACCAGCCAGGGTTTCCAGCGAATAAGCGCTGGCTTGCCCTGCCCCGTCGTTGAGAATTACAAGTCTCATGCTCATCTCCTTGAGTATCAATTCATCACCTTCAATTGCTGTCGACCCCGGTGCCACGTTGTTGAGAAGTTAAAAGCAAGGGCGCCGTAGCGCCCTCGCTTCATTCTAACGCCATGTTGTTATTCGTAACCGAGACCGTCGTTCGCCAAAGCACGACTGGATTCGTCCAGCTTGGCCTCGACGGAATCCTGCGGCGCCGTATCGATGTCGGCCGGGTTGAAAGGCACGGAACCTTCGGGCACGTCCTGGTTAGCTGAATTGGCATCCGCAACACGCTCTTGGGCAATGGCCGAGCCCGCCTTTTGGTCATTGCCCGTCGCCAGGTTCTTCAGGCTACGCATTTTCGGATACAAATCGACCGGAACTGCTTTGGTGAAGTAACGTTGCCCATCCGGACCGATCTTGGTAACCAGGAACGTTTCCGTGAAAAGAGCTGCCTTGATCTGGCCGTTCTCGCCCCGTTGCAGATAGTTATGAATCGGATGGCGCGGATTGTTGTTCACGGCCTTGATGATGCTGGACTTGGTGGAAGGCCCCGCAGAAATTCGCTCGCCGGGAATCACTTCGACCTTCAAGGAGCCGTCGCGAACGTAGTCCGAGATCGACTTCAGATCCTGAACCAATTTCTCGTTCGTCACACCGGAGTAATCGGGATAGCCTTCGACGTCGCCCAGCCCATGCAGCGCGGCACGAACGGCCAGCAAATCCGGCCGATCGATGTTCGCCGGGTCGAACAGGTTTTTGATGGACTCTTCGGCCGAGGCCGCCTCGTAGATCTCGAACTCCTCGCCCGTATCGCCATCTTTGAAGCTCGCCTTGTTGTACTTGGCATCAACGCGATACGGCGGCAGAACGACCTTGCCTTCGGCGTCGACCAAGCGGAACGACGCAAACGGCTTGCATTTCACTTCGCCGTTGCCATTGGAAAGCGCCGTCGTCAGTGTAGCGACAAGATTGTCCTTGGTCAGCACGGTGGCCACCGCCGGATTGATCACATCGGCGAAGACTTGCGTGCTCTTGACTTGCTTGCCATCGGTCTTTTCACGAACGCGCAAATGCGCGGTGACCACATCGCACGCGGCGCCCGGCTTGCTTTCCAACGTCTCGACCCAATGCGCGCGCCAGGTGCCGTCATCGTTTTGAAGGCATTTGGTGAACTGGATCAGGCCGCCGGCGGCGCAATGGGTCTTGTTGTCCGGGTTGTTAACTTCGCCCGGCTTCGGACGATGGGCATCACCATCACCGATATACATTTTGTGGACCCGCTTCATCACGGCGTCGGCTTCTTCATCCTTGCGGCCATTGACCTCCACCCCTTCGGTCACGGTCATCATGCGGACCGCCACAGGCGCGTTCGTGCCGACGGCAAAGCCGTGGAAGAAGCTCGGATCGCCATTTTGGCCAATGACAATCTTGTCCAGACGCATGGCGAGATTGCGGGGGAGGCCCTTCTTGGGGCGATCGGCAGACGCGCCCGACGCCTTCTTGCCCAGGACGTTGAAAGTGAGACCTGCGGTGTTCGTGGTTGCCATTGTGAAGCTCCTTCCTATAAGGTTTGGACTGTTGTCAAAATCGCCAACCGAATACAAATTAACTCGAATAGCGATTAGTGCCTTTGTATCACGCAAAAACGTAAATTGCAAAACCAGAATGGTTTTATGCGCCATATGTTGGTTTTTGATTCTTTTTACAGCAATATTTATATTTTTATTTTCGCGTTTTAAGGCAGTCAAAATAGTCAAGGCTGAAACAATAGACATCAGGAACCAGTGATTGAAACAGAGTCATGGCTCATCGTTTTACAACATTCGAACAGTGTTGGAATACGGTCACCTGTTCCAATCGCAAAACCGCCACTCATAACGACAAAAACCCGCCTGTCGGCGGGAATCCACATGGGCGCCAGGGCGTCAATCTGACGCAGCAGCTCATCGTCACCCCGAAGTGTGGCGGCGGCGCCGCCAAGCGCTTCAGGAATGCAAATCAGGGGTAAACGTCGCCAGGAGCCGAATAGGTTGTTTTGACCACACGCGGCCTTGCCGAACGATTCTCCTTCGCCGGCGCATGGACCGCTTGTTCAGCCTTCGCAACCGCCTCTATCCAATCGGGGCCAATAGCCTTGCCCTGAATCTCTGGGATGTCCTTCAGGAACGACAAGTCCGGCTGAGGGACTCCTTCACACATGCATGCCGTCCGAGCATCGCTCATAATGCGCTCATGAGCCCAGTCATATGCCTTGGGATCTGCGCGCAGCGCAGCAACGTAGTACCAAACCGATTTCGGATGATTTGTTCCCTCAAACCACCACGCAAGCCACCAAATGGCGTCGGAATTGCCGGCACGAGCCCATTCGCCGAATTTTTCGACGATGACATTCTCGGTCAGTGTCTTTCGATCATCGCGCAGCTCAAGCTTTTCCACTTGAGCGTCGGCACGGTCACCGCTATTCCAGTCCATCACCCAGATGGTTTTCTGTTCGGAAACCGCGTTTCCGCAAACGATTGCGGTGCGACCCGCATAGTTCCAAAGTTCGCCGACATCAGGAAACATCCCGGATTGGCAAAAAACGCGGTGTTGCACCCAGTCTAGGGCCGTTTCATAGCGGCAGCAGAAGCCGCTACGAGCACCTTCTGGACTGCAAGCAGCGTAAATTCCGTCCTGCGCCAGAATGGCGTACCCAACAGGCAAATCTATGCCCTCTCGGGTAATAGATGCGAATCCTTGTCGCACCAATTCTTCCTGATGTTGATTCATGGCATCCTCGATTAATTATTGGTTGATTTTGGCTGGACCGCGATACCCGCTGCGTCAATCATTCGAGTTCTCAGGTTGAGATCTCCGCTAACAAGGACCACGGCGCTGCCAAGTAACTTCTGTCGCTCTTTATGTGCAGGTGCTGTTGGTCTCTTTCCGTCAGGATACCGTTACCGGCGCTGTTTCAGTTTGCAACGGACATCCAGCATCAGCCATCGCCTTGATGCAGGACTCCTCGAATTTCGCCTTACTCATACGTCGATCTATTTTCAGATTCATCACGGGAACAATCGCGTCAAGCTGTGCTTGTGTGAGGATTTGTCCTTGCATGATGACTTTGAAAGTCATGCTTTTTAGTTCCACGCCGTCCGTAGTCATGATTCAAATTCTCTTTCCGTTAGTTGTGCGGCAGTTGTCCGCCACAATGCACTCGCAAATCATCGAGCAACTTCCGCGTACGGTCCTCGGCAATCCGAAGCTCGTTGAGCTTGCTGTCGAGCATCGCCTTTGCAGCCTTTTCGGCTGTAGGCTGGACCTTCCGTTTTCGTTGCAAAATCCAGCCATCAAAAACCTTGTCAGCGCGGCCAATCTCTTCTTTGCCAATGAAGAAGACTCCGTAGGTAGTTCCGTTTGGGTGTTGACGCTCTTCAATTCGTAAGGGCATGTCATTTCCGTCGGTCTTTCCGGTTAATCCACAGCCGTTTGGTCGCGGCCTGCTGCAGTGACACACCATTTAGGCGGATTGCCCGGCCGATACTCCGCAAGCCCCTTTCTAGCAAGCCGCAGATATGGCGCATAGTGCTGAGGCTTTCCTTCGCCGAATCCGACCACCAAATTCTCAAGATGTGCACGATCTGTTGATGTGACCATCAAGTCGAACTTGGTTGGCGGAGCTAAGTCGGCAGCGGTTAGGGACATGATTCGCCTTTCCGGTAATGGTTAATGCTGCGCGTAGACATCAGGATTTATCGCTGGAACGGCGCTCCAGCCTGGGTCGATAAGCCCTCCAGTAACCGGCTCCATGTCGTAGAGATGCCGATTAGCAAGTGCGAATTGTCCCGCGGCCGTGAGGCGTACCGGGCGCGCATAACGTTCTTCGTCCCACTCGCCAACAATCCACCAGTCAGAATGGGCTTGCATCCACTCTTGACGCTCCATTCCAGAAATGAGGCAGTCGCGTTCTTCGTCTTCCCGCTCCAGACGTCCGTTCTTGTTCCAGATGCACCACCACAGGACACCAAATAGGGCGACGCGCTCCATAAAGCGCCACTGGTCGTCTCGTGCATGTCTCGCGTAGGCTGGGTTTGGCATGGTCGGTCTTTCCATCAGGCGGCTTGGTCGGCGAGGCGGTTATCACGCCACTCAGCGACGTTTGCTCGCGCCGTATTGAAGACTTCCAGCGCCTCGGCTTCGAAGCCAAACAACGCCGTCAGCCGAGCGAGTTCTTTTAAGCCTTCGAGCAGTGCAATTTGCGGCTTATCTGGAAGGCCACTGCACGTCATATCTGCGTGGTAACCGTCGTCAGCCTTGTACTTGATAACCACTTTTGCAGTCTTGATTTTCGGGTCGTTCATGATTTCCCTTTCCGTTACGCCGCGTTTGAGGCTGTAAATGTGCGCAACTCAGACTCGCGAGCAAGATATTCGTCTTCGCCGATCTCGTCTTCAAACGTTCTGTGGCAAACCGTAAAGCACTCGCGGTGTGCAGGTCCGCCTTTGTCGCCGAAATCGTATGCTCCGCATCAGTCGCAGCGATACACCGTCTGACTGCATCCGGCAGGCTCGTACTTCGGGCACTGCCTACCCCCTTCGGATGTCCAGTTGTGCCCAGCAGCGCAGAGATTCCCGCCACCAAGCGCAGCCGCTTCCGCTATCAGTTCTCTCATCACGATTCGGGCCTTTCCTATACAGACAAAATTTCATCAATGATGTGCTTTGCCGCAAGTTTCGCTACAGCCGGAATGGTCAGGTTATCCAGGCCGTCACGTTCGTTGAAAACTACAAGCGTAGCTTTCCAGGCGAGCCCCATCAGAGTGCAGTCCGCTTCATCGCCACAACGCATCGAGCACCGTGCTGAGCGATACGCCGACCGCCATTGAGCGCGCGTTCCACTGTAGCGGCCAAGCCCGGCTTTTCTAACAAAGCACATTGTGTCAAATCCCTTTCCGTGATTAAGCGGCTTGCTTCAGTTTTGCGTCGTCGTACAGCTTGATTCCCCACGCTAGGGCGTAGCAACACCAGACGAAATGAAATGTGTGACGGGTGATGTCGTGTTCCCAAAAATCACGAAACTCGAAGATTCCCACTTCATCATTAACGAAGTGATCGAAGTCATGGGCGGCAATCTGCTTACGGCTTCCGTCGTTGTCACCATCAGCGTTGATAACGCCTTCGATTACATCGTCCCAAAGTTCGCGGCGCTCATCTTTTGTTGTCTCGTCTCGATGCTCGCGTATCCAGGCAACCAGATATTCGAGAACGATCCGTGAGAATAAGTCCTCGTCAAACTCCTTGACCCCCTTAACGAACGAGCCATTCCCATCAACAGCTTGCAGCTTTTCGGCCCAATACGAAAGGTTGATTTTTAAACCGCCGCCTGTTTGATACTGACGATCCGTGCGGAAAAACTCGAACATATCGGTTAGCCGCGAGAATACAAAACAGCCCATGTCGCCCGAGTAAGCGAGGTATCCAGGCCAAGTCACAAGATCGAAGTGCATATTGCCGGTTCCCGGCTCCTTGAACCTGATGTGACGATAAACGCCATCGTCGCGCAAGGTAATCATTTCGTGCTTCGCCACATGCTTCAAGAATGATTGCTCAGTCGGATCAGTGCTTGCCATTTGGAATTCCTTTCCGTTAGGATCGTTCTACAACTTGCGCGTAGGCCACCCGCACCACTTCACGCGTTGTAAGGTTTTTTGCGGTTAGAAACGCTTCCTTGGTGGAGATCAAGCGTTCCATGATTTCTGCGTCGTCGCTCACGCCCCAATACTGCGCAATCAGCCGAACAGCCTCGGCATAAACCTCATGAAAATCTCGCCCATCGAGCATCAACGATGTGGTCAGTGGTTCTGCACTCCCACGGCCCAGCGAAACGCAGAGAACAGCGCCACGATTCGTTGAGGCTTTCGAGTAGGACACGCCCATAATTAGGCCGTTCTTCCGCAGAATTCTGTCGATGCTCACGCTCATACTGGCCTTTCCGTTAGAAGTTAGGGCATTCATGCCCATTCAACTTCGGGCAAAGGTCCATGAAGGTCGATTTGACGTCACGCGACCAGCCAGCCGCCTTTGCCGCTTTGATCGCAGCAGAGGCTATCCCGACAGGTTTAACCGAGGTGACGCCATGCACCAAATCTCCGCATCTGTCGCAGAAAACATCAGCCGTGTAGCGAACTGTCATGGCAATGGCCTTTCGTCGTTCAATATCAGCGTGGCGCCGCGAATTCGCGGAACGTCGCGGGGTAACATTCGCTGCCATCAAAACCTATGGCTGTGCTGGTTTGCACCCAGCGGAAAAACTCTTGCTCACTCACCAACTCGCGGCTGGTGGCGTCCACGTAGAGCCGAACCGCCGGCGAGTGATGACACTGGTTATTCTCAGTCGTCTGCACAAAGCAACGCGCCCCGACCAGATGCTCGCGGCTGCTCGCAACGATTACTTCTTCTGCCTCTTGATCGTTGCACGCGGCAACAAGGTGCGAGCGGCACTCGACGCGGCCATCGTCCGTGACGCGGAAGGCCAGAACAGAAAAGATCGCAGGCGATAAGCTCATTTTGTTGTTCTCCGGTTCGTTTCCTGATTCGACGATTTATTGTATGGTGCGAATTCGCACCGGTCAAGAAATATTTGAAAAGAGTTTTTTCGAGCGTTTTAGGACGATGTGTTGCAGTCACTTCCAGCGCTCGCTGCGCTTCCGCCCTGGTGCAGCCAATGTCTTGCGCGACGTAATGAATCGTTGCTAGGTCCTTGAGCCGGTCAACGGCCAACAGCGCCGCAAGGTAACGGCGCGCATCGGACTTCTGAAAATCTTTGTAGCGGGGAGCGGTTTTGTTTAATCCAGGTTGACGCCGTGTGATTCCGCCCAAGCAACCAGCCATAGTGGCGGCGCTGGTACGTGTGGAATAGTTTGGCCGGTGATGGCAACGCGTATACGAGCAGCTTCCAGATAGGCGGCCGAATACCCATACACCCGAAGGGCAAACGATTTATAGCTTGCTTTGCCGTTGCGCCAGATCTGAGCAGACCAGCATACGCTTTTTGGGTTTTTTCTTGGATTACGTCGCAAGCTAACACCGACTAGACCGCTTTTGCTTCTGCTGTCCCGAATGCAATAGCCATTTCCGTCGTAAACTCTCAGTGGAATGTTGTGTTCAGCCGCAAACTTATCGCGATAAGCAACAGCTACCTCAAGAGCAAGGTCGGACGATCCATATTGGACGTCGGAAAAATAAACCGACCCAGAATCGATCTCGTCGAATTGAACCCAAACTCGCCAACGGGCGTCTTGATGCCGCGTAATGTAGAGATAGGCGCTACCTAGCTTATTGGGCATGGGCATGCAAATCACTCCCGACTAACCAGCGGTTCTTATGCGTTTCCAGGGGGGAGCGCTTCGCGTTCCAACGCCTCGATGTCGAATTTGATATGCGGCAGCAACTCCCTGAGTTTTGCCATCGCTTGGGCGCGATCCTGTTTGCCCTTGAGATAGACAATAACCAGCGCTTTCAATTCTGGCGTCAGATGTTTCATGTTAAACACAGTGACCGGCAGCGATCCAATATCCTGCGCTTGGTCGAAGATGCGGGAATACCCATCTCCCTGCTGCTCGCTGAAGACACCAGTCTCCCGCAACGTCCGCAAGGCATTTAGTTTCGCCACCAACGCTTCCAGATAGGCATCTTGTTCTTTGCTCATGGCTCGATTCCTTTTCCGGAGGTTAATGCGTTGTGCTGACCAACAGGGCCTTTTCCATTTTTTCGACTGCCGCTACGAGCGCGGCGCGAAACTGCTCTGGATTCCCCACAGTATCAAAAACCCGAAGCACAGTCCTGATCACCGTAAGACCCTCGGCTGCGATCAACTCATCAGCTCCAGCCCTTGTAATCCACTCAGATTGCAGTTGGTTGTATTCGTCAACCGTTATTTCAGTCTTGCCGGACTGGCTAATTCTTGCTCTCAATTGGCTGATCATGTTCATCGTCGGGCCTTTCCGTTCAGATGACGCGGCCACCAGCCGCTTTGATCGCTGCTTTCACCGCATCCAGCTTTGACGTGTCGCACTCGACTAGAAACGAGGCTGTCTCTTGCTTCTTTTTCCAGCGCTTGAAGAACGTCTCAAGCGAAGGTTCGCCATCAACGCCGAAAACAACGCCGCCCGAAATCGTTATGGAAGCGTCATTGGGAATGCTGTCGTCGTCCAGGTCTTCTTGAACATTCCCGTTTACCGTTACTTCCGCATCGTCGTGCCAGATTTCTCCGGCGTTATCTCCCCAAATTGTCTTGTCGCCATAGAATCTCTTGAACTCAGCGCCGGTCGTCTTTACGGTCATGTCGTTCGCCTTTCCGAGATCATTCTTTAGACGTGAAAGAAACACAGCCAAAGTCAGGCATAGTCAGCAATTCAGCACGATAGCCGCTACCATCAAGCGCGACCGCTTTAATCCCCTGAAACTCGGGCTTCAGCACATTCGAGTCCTCTCCGAAATCATTTGGATCATCAGAATGAGCGGGTTCGGTCGCATCGTAAAATTTAGGCACATTGGCGCACTTACGTAAGCCGATCTTCCACCCTTCGTCACCCTCGGCGCCCTGGTTCCAAGATTTACAGTTGGCGCAATTTGCTGTTGTCACGCTCAATCCTTTCCATTAACACCCAATTTCTTCCATTCGGGCGTATGTTTTCGCTGCGCTCCCCTTGCCGTCTCGCCAATCGGGAGCCTCTTTGTCCATTAAAACGCAAAGCTCGTCCCACTCGGCAACCAACTTCGACCATATGGGAGATACATCGGACATTTCCCCCAGGCGCTGCCGAAACTCAGGCACTTGATCAAGCAAGCGCCGACAACGCCCGAAGTCGTCAGGATCGCTTGGGTGACTCTCTCGTTGGGTCAGTCGCGTTCCAGTGAGACGTTGAAAGATCGTCTGGCTGCTCGTGCCTTGGCGTCCGGTAGCAAGCCATTCTTGCGCATCTGCCGACAACCCCGATGCCTTGCTTTGGGCTTGCTGTCGCGCGGAAGATAGAACGGATGGATCACTGACCAGAGCCTTGATATTATTTGGCGAGCCAATCGCAAACGTGACACCAAGCAATCGCGCGGCGTGCGGGTCAATAACAGCGTCCTTCGGCATTCCATGAGTAAGCATGCCGAAGGAACTCATCGGGACCGATCCTGTTACTAGACGGCAACCGTTGCGTTCTGTAATGGTATAGCTTGGAGTCATTATTTCAGCCTTTCCGTTACTGCCCGAGCAACCGGGCGACGAATTCTGTTTTTGCAATCCGATCAGCTTCGCCGAATCCGTGCGTGATTCGAAGCTCGCTGTACCTTGCAGACATCAAGTCAACGTCAGCGCACATTTGATCGTCGTAATCTTGCGGCAAAAGGCCAGAAACTCTGCTTTGCAAAGTGTCGACTATTCGCTGCGCTGTCGTACGAGACATTTAATTCCTTTCCGAGATTATTGAGGGATGGGCGCTTTCAGCGCGTCCGCCGCCAACTTGTAGGCCGCTTTCAGACTGGCGTTTAAGACTTGGTGTCGCCGAGGTAATCTACAACCAAGTCGACGATCTGGCCTTCGGTGCCTGACTTGTCCCAAAAGGTTGGGCTACCGCCTACGCTGTAAATGGCATCGTGTCTGACGTACCACGTTCCGGGATGTCCAGGGGAAAGGGCAATCACCTCACCCTCGACATCCGGTTGCGCCTCTTCAACTTGAAACCATAGGAGGTCGCTACCATCAGAGTCCGTTACGTCATGAGGTTCGGCTTTTAGAAACACACCCGGCAGCGCCTCAATAAGTCGCTTCGTTACTTCGTAGAGACCATCAAGTTTTAAGGATTCCGAGGTCATTGCCGTCCTTTCTGTCAATCGGTTTGCGCAGCCATTTTTCCGCGAATTTTTTGCAATTCACCGAGAGTGCGGTCGACGAGGGCAAGGGCTACGTTCATATCTTCGCAACCGTTGTCATCAGAGAGAAAATTCAGCAACCCGTCCAAAAACGAATCATTACTTAGGCTCATCTGCGCTTCAAACGCTTGGCGGGAACCCCGTTCAAGTGCGTCGGCACGTTTCCCATCCCTGTATGTTTCGAGAACCACACACTGGGCTTGATTAATGCCCAAAGAATTTTGCCAATTGCTCATTACAGTCCTTTCTGTGAGACTTATTCCGAAGCCTCGTTGAGTCCATCCGCCGCGTTTTCTATTTTGCTGATAGCGTCGTCAACGACGCCTTAAGCATAAGGTGCGAATTCGCACCAGTCAAGCGATATTTATAAAGAGTTTTTTCGAGCGCTTCAAGACGAAATCAGGGCACGGATAGCGCCGTGCACTTTCAGCCCGAGCGAGGTATGCTTTCCAGTGCCCGACCGAGATAGGGCGTACCTGCCCCTTGTTAAACCGTTTCAAAGCTTCCGCTTGAGTGATGCCCAACGCCTCGATCAACTCACGCAACTGCTCGCCGTTGTCCTTTTCTTCCATGCTCTACCTCAACAAGTTATCAGTGGCGCCCATTTAGTCATTGTCAGTTCTCACATTACCGTTAGCGCGTGAAGAACCGGCGAAGATGCTCGCCGTTCATACTGTGGGTTTCGCCCTGGTCGTTCGTCAGCCGAACATAAGAGGGCACGGCGATGGGGTGCATCGACTTGACGACATACTTTCGGCCTGCGGTGAAAGCGACTTCTTCGCTGTCCATCACAACCGACTCGATACAGGTCAGTACCGTGTCGGTCGGGGTGTCCCAAATCAGCTTGTCGCCAGGGGTGATCTTATCCATCCCTCGGGCCTTTCCGGTCAATTCAAGGTTGAGATGTGAGCTTCGATTCCGGCGCACCAGGCCGCTTGCCATTCATCCCAAGCAGCGTTCAGCTTCGAAAAGCGCTCCAGTTCAGCCCGCTCAGCATTGTTGTAGCGGACGCTGAAAGTCTCCCAGCACAACCGTTGCATGGTCTCTACCCGAGGCACGTACGCCTCTGCATTTACTATCTGGAATAAGGATTCATTCAGCGTCAGCCCACGGCACATAGCGGGCAGTGCATCGTCACCGACTCCAATTTCAATGCGCGGCCCATATCGCCAGACCATGCCGTCTCCATCGAAAGACGGCTGTTGTTCAAAGACATACCAGCAATCTTCCACGTTATCTTTCGCCAGGAAGCGGGGCTGAAAGTTTTGGGGAAATGGCACAGAATCTAGGCCAAGCTCAGCAAGGGTCGCAGTTTTCATCAGGCGTCCTTTCCGTTTCTAGTTCGGCACGGCCGCCGCCGCGTTCAATAAACCTGCAACTTTGTCCGCGCTGACCGTTTGCAGTGTCTCGGAGCAGTGATCGCACCCGAGAAAGAAAGAAAAGCACTCCACGTCGCGCGTGTTCAGACGCCCCTGCTGGATATTCGAGCGATTGGCAATAGTCGTATGCCAACTCAGCTCGGTACTGCCGCATTCCTTACATTCCGTAATCACCGTTAGCTTGTTCATGATCAAATTCCTTTCCGATCAGACAGCGACAGCCACAAGGCGTTGAGCCTTAATTCCACGACGACTATTGTCGCGCCTGGCTTGACGAAGATAATTCGTCGAATCCAACGCAGCCTTCAATACTTCACGCAGTTGCCTGTTGTTTCGGATATAAACCTCAAATTCGCCCACGGGGACCAGTCCGTTTCGAGATGCTTGATGCGCCGCAGCCATCAGCATTTTTTGGGTAACTTCCATGTCAGCGTCCTTTCCGTCATTCTGATACAAAACCTTGTTCGTCTGCTTCAAGCTTTAGATCTTGTGCAAGTATCGAGAGTGCTGTGGCCATGCTCGCCTTTCCTTTACCGTGCGACGAGCCGAGGCCGAGCGGCAAGTTGCTCGCCCCCGTTCCGAAGCACAAACACCTGCTTATCAAGTTCCGAATTGCGCGCTCGCAATTTCTCATTCTCCGATACCGTGCGCGCGAGCCTGTTATTCGACTTGCGCAGCATGTCTTGGAGCTTCTGCGGGTCGCCGACACGATTCAACGCCAGGACCAGCATTGACAGTTCGGCGTCGATATTGAAAACGGGGTGACGCCAAGGGTCGTCCTCATTTTTTGGGCGAATATTCGGCATGAGAACATGACCGGCTCGTACCTTCATGTGACCGCGCTCAGTGACCTCGATCAGACCCCAACGTGCCGGCAGTTCATCGACTGCGATCAGACCAACAGGCGCCATGTAATACCGATACACACCCATGCCGTGCTCACACTCGGCGCGGTGCTGTTTCTTGGCGTCCGCGAGAAAGTCGGCGCGGCTCACCTTCACTTCAACGAGCGTCGATCCGCAACCGTTATGCCGATACGGACGCCAGCCGATTGCGTCGGGGATCTCGCCGTTGATCGCATTGGCTGTTTCAGACACAGCAGTCAGACAGCCCGGACCATTGCGGCTTGCCGGACGCTGTAGCCAATCAACCGCGAGCTTGCAAAGGTCGGAGTGAGTCATTGAGTCCACGCCTTTCCGTGGCAATTAAGATTTCTTCTTCTTGCAGTCGATCTTCGTAGCAATCCAGCCGGCCGGGAGCGCGTCAAGACGGCGTTGGAGTTCGATGTGGCACGTCAGATCAAGGATGGTTGCGTGTACCGAGGCAACATCGCCCTTAATGGTGGGAGTGTCGGCAACGGTATAGAGCCGACCAAGAAGCTCGGGCACGAGCGCCTGCGCGGTTTTGGCGCTGCCCGGTTCATCAGCAAAGCACGTGGAAGTTGCAAGCGAAAGCACGATCGCTAGAAGAACCTTCATGTTCATTTCCTTCCGCTAGCTCAGGTTGTATTCGGCGACCAGATCAACGCAGTGCGCGTTTGCTTTTGCCACCATATCTGGCTGGGTGCGAATTTGGTTGTGAAACTCTGTGGCCTCAACCGAGATTGCGGCACTGTGCATAACGTGCAACGGACCGCCTTCGAGAACCGTTTTTGCCATTGCCGCGTGAGACATTGGAAAGCCCAGCCGCTCTCCCGCCAGAACCATAACTGCTTGTGATTGACCGTAGTTCATTACAAATCCCTTTCCGTTACTACTTCCAATTTTTGATAGCTTGATATGCTTCAAGCAACGACCGGCAAGTAATGCAAGAAACTTTGCCTTCCTTTTCATAAAGAGGCGCGTACCCGTCCTCTCCATTCATCTGAATCCCGCAAATCGTCCTCGGGTCGTCGCCTGCGGTGACAAATGCGTGCCACTCGCCAGATTCAGCAGTATTGGGTTCGTAGCATTTATGCTTTGCGTCTGTTGCTCCGAATTGAACAACTGTTGCCATGTCCGTCGGCCTTTCCGTCCTATTTGACTGACCGCAGTTTTACTTCCAACTTCTGCGGCGCTTTGCCTTCGGGTGTTGAGGGATAGACCCAAAACGTAGTGCGATGGTTTGGGCCAATAGCTTGCATCAAAAGCACGTTAGGCATCGATGCCGGGCTGTGGTACTTCCACGACATCAAATCGTCGCTTGCGACCAAGTGCACTCGCCAACCAACCGGAAGACAAACGTCGGCCAAACCGCCGTCTTTCACTGTAATGCTGGCTTTTGTGGTGCCATTTTCTGTGAAGCGAAAGGAACACTTGCCTTCGTAAAAAAGCGGCGAGGTAGTGCCTTCCGCGTCTGTCTTGAATACCACCTTGCGCCATTTTCCATCGGTGCAGATGAATGGCTTCGCAGCTTGCATGTCACTGAGCGTCGCTTCATCCAAGCACGCGCCGCCTTCAATGGCGGCGGATTGTTCCCCCGCATTGGTAATAACGGCGAACAGCGATAGAGTCAGCGAAACGATGATTGTCTTTTTCATTTGATCGATTTCTCTTTCCGATTTCAGTTTGCAGTCGCAACAGCGGCCAGTAGTACTTGGCACGCGGGGCAGTCTGGATCGCGGACATTCGGGCCTTCAACTTCATCCGGACACTCTCCGTTGTAAAGGTGCCGCACTTGGCCGGTAGCGACCTTGATCAGATCATCATTGCTTCGGACCTCGCTAAAGCGTGCATTCATCGCTTTTGCTGTGTCGTATAAGGCAGGGAACGAATCAAACATCACCATGGCAAATTCAATCCACGCTTTGCTGCCCGCACCACGAACCCGCGCTTCATTGTGAAGGCGTTTCAGTTCGTCGAAGTTGGTCACGGCTGGCATGTTGGTCCTTTCCGATTGATGCTACTTGATGTTGGCCAGCACGCGATGGTGCAGGCATTGAATGTTATAACCTCCTGCGAGGATGACATTGAGAAAGACGTGCTTTGTTCCCTTGTCGGTTTCAACTGACCAGCGGCCATTGAATCCGTCGTGGGTGCGACACGATTCGAGCGCAGCGACGTTGCTGATTTCGATCTTTGCCAGTTTGGCGGCAAGCTTCGCATTACGGGCTTCTGCCTTCGCGCCTTCGCTCTTGGCCAACTGCTCGGCAATCATTCCATCCGAGCATCCGCGCAGTAGTTCCATCCAGCCTTTGCCGCCTGCCGCGTCAATCTGTGCGTAAGCATATTGCGTCGAACTGTATTCCCCTTTGAACTCGCCAGCTCCGCGGCGAGTCCGAACGGCCTTGAGCGCTTCGCGGCGAGCCGGAATACTGGCAACCAGACCTTCAAGTACTTGCTTGTCGTAGTCGACGAGGACTTCGGCGATCTGCTTCATCAGTTCAACAGCTTTGCTCATAGCCGGTTCCGTGGTTCGTTACTGAGCCTCTATTTTATGGTGCGAATTCTCACCAGTCAAGCCCCATAACAAAATAGTTTTTCGAGCATTTCAATACCGCGTCCAGACATCATCGCCGACCGAGATCCGCGATAGTTCGGGGACACGCAGCCCGCATGAGACATGCTCAAGATCAGTTGATTGCGCTCTAGGTCGCGGGTTGTGCTGGCGTGATGTGAAGCAGTTGCTTCTTCGTGAGGATGGCTGCGCGGTGGTTGACCGCGTGCTGTATGAAAGTGAAGGACATTCGTTCTCTCTTGAATGGTGATAGCACCTGGGCGCGATCTGTTGCCATCAAGAGACGAAAGCCGTCGTTCCCAAAGAATCACAACACAGTCGAGACATCCCGGAACCGAATTAAATCACCACCCACTCAATATCCAAGGTTTTTGTGTGGACTCTAGTAAGAACATTTATCTGCCAATCGCATACGGATCTTAGGGCGTCTGGAGAAAGTGATTTATTCTGGAAGCAAACGTCGGCGTGCGCCTCGCGAATCCTGCGCTTCACGTTCGTGGTTGATGGCTAGTCTTGTTCGAGCAGCGCGGATTCAACGGGACTACGCCCGGGCGCGTTGTCCACATGATCAAACCCCCATTCCCGAAAACCGATCAGTAGCGACGACATATCAAATTCGTGGACAGATGCCGGGAAGAGCTCATTCTTCAAGAAGTCGCTCAATGCAAATATCGGCGGACTTGAACTCCCATCCGATACAACACGGTCCGCCACGAATCCTGTCAATGAATCCGGATCGGTGCGGTAGACAATTTCCGGGAAATCCAAATCGTAATCAGCCATGAATTCAGACAACATCCACAACAGCGGCGAGAGACCGCCACGCACCGCACTCGCGACATCCGGGGCCACCGGCCGATCGCCGTCCCGCAAAACGCCGCCTCGGGCCGCGAACTCGCCGATCACGCCACTCGCGACGCTTTCCATAATCTTTAGTAATTTATCCATTTTCCTGAAGACGTCGTTGTTGAATAAAAAGCCAGAGATTTCTCTGTTGTAAAAAGTGATCCCAGTGCCGCTGCGAATCACTCCCAAGAGTTGACTAGAGCGATGCGCCCAGGGCCTTAGTTAGCGTGGCGCGTCCCGCCAGGACCGTTTCTGTCGCGGCTTGCCCCATTTTTTCTAGAGTGGCCGGGTCAAAAGAGGCATTCGCTAAGCCCCAACGCATGCCGCGTGCAATGGTCAGCAGATCAAATCCCCGATTCGTCAGGAATTCCCATGCCGCATTGAAATCCCCTATTTGCTGTTCATCAATCCGCGCGATCCATTCAGCGATAACGCCAAGACCAAGAGGTTGCAAATCAGTGTGCAATGGCTTCGGCAATTCGCCCTCGCCATGAATGTCGTAGTAGCCCACACCGGTATCGTCGACAAGGCCGAGCTTTCGGCCCCCCATTATGATGTCATCAAGTTCGACGATAGAGCCGGGCGGCAAGTGTTCGAGGTGCATGATAAGCCTTTCGCATTCTAGCAAAGTTCAATTGAGATCGATTTTGGTGCATACACATCAAACGTTCAAGTTTTTTTCATTTCTTTTTTTATCCAATTACCGCATTACATACCGCACTCGGCAAGATTCGTCGTCTTATCGGCATTTTTACTCGTACCAATCGCGTCCTGAACGCGCCCCAGCAATCCGTGTTCCCTCAAAATATCACGAGCCATTCGACTCGGGTCATCCATAGCTTCCGCGAAACGCGCCTCCATTCGGCGCGACGTGTCTGCGCCGAGGCCAACGGACGTCGCGTGTTCCAACCAACGCCGCCCCTTGCGCGTGAGCTCGAACGGGTTATCACCCTGCCCGGTCACCAAGTCTCGACGAAGAAATTTCTTAACGTGCGGGACGATGGTACTTGACCGTCCAAGATCATGCTCGGCCATATAGCGCAACAACGCCTGCTCAAGTGAAAACCGGATCACACCAGGCTGCTTCGCCGGCACCTTCCATGGGCGCATCGGCGCCGTCGGACAGGTTGAAAACGCAAAGACACGCCCCTCAATATCGATATCGACACGCCGGACCTTTATCAATTGGCCACACTCAATCATATTGCGGGAAATCAGGACAGCGATGGCGTCCGGCGTGTCAAGAACGGTCAACGCCCGTCCCAGTTGCATCTCATCATCCAATGCACGAGGCGATTCATGAGGCATGGTACCGCCAAGCCCCTGGCGGCCGGGCAACAGCGCGCCATCAAAGCTTGCTCGGTTGTGCTTGGCCAAGCCCCGTGCGGTGTCAATTGCTTCGTCTGTGAAGCCATTGGCCTTCGCGCGAGGGTAGCTTACCTTTCCTCTCTCATAGACTTCCTGGAAGCCCTTTGCGGCCTCTTCTATCCCTATTTTGAGCCGGATACTCGACTCAAACACCACGTCCTCAAAACCCCAAGGCGTTGAAACGGTCACCTCGGTTTCCGAGCAGGCTACAATACGGCCGCCGCCGGCGTCGAGAACCGCTTGTATGCTTTCCAGACGCTTAATCTCGGCAAGAGAACTAATGGGAATAGAGGCCTGTAGCAGGTCGCCAGAAGCGAGTTTCGCTTCCAGGGTAAACACCCCGATCGAAGGGCGTACCGCGGAGAGCTGGGCCAACAAAGAGCTTTGCACGCGCCCTGTTGAGATTGGCGCTTTGTTGTCGAACACAGAAAACGTCGCGCCGATCGCGCGGTCGACGATTCGACGACAGGTGCCATTGTGTGCAGGAACCTTGAAATCGATCGGTGCGGCAGCGTCGAATGCACGCCGCAACTCGGACTCAGAAATAGCCCGCAGGCGGACGCGCTCCAATTTGTCAGAAAAGTCGGACAGTTCTTGCGCCAGGTCGTAGGCAATGACGTCCCCCTCCTGGTCGTCGTCCATGGCGAGGAATATCCGGTCCGCACGAAATGCGGCTTGGTGTATCGAATTCACCAAGCTTTGCCTCTCAGGGTTGAGTCGATAGGCGGTTTCTCGCAAATCGCTATCGAGTTCGATCGGAACCAACGATGCCGGATTGGTCCCGACATGCCCCAATGTGGCCATGACCGTTCCGTAAATACCGAGACCTTTCAAAACCTGTCGAAGGTGATCAACTTTCCCGGAGGCCTCGACAACAACAAGAACGTTCTTCACGGCCGTCATACAAACTCCTTGTAGTGCGCGATCATATGAAGGCTCTGCGACTTTTCGGAGTAAAGCACGCTCTTGCCAAAAAACAACGTTCCGAAGCGTCAAACATCGCGTCTAGAGATCATCAACAGCAAAGAGAAACGAGGTGCCGCGCCCGGCCGCCATAGGCGGTAGTGACAGCGCTTCGTTCGCGGCGCTATCGGACTTCACACTATCGGCCCATGTGGTGATAGGCTCGCCGACACCTGCAGAACGGCTACGGAGCGATTCTAGACACTTTGCGATACGCCAAGCCCGCCAGACTCGACCCCCTACTACTTGCTCCTGTACCCACCAGGCTCTTGCGCGTTCAAAGGACTGAGCTAAGGAAAGCCCATTGAGCATCCCATGGACAAGCACAGCGCCACAATCAATTACAGGCGAGAAGCCGTCATCCTCGCCGGCAACACGGCGGCCCAAAATATACAAAGGAAAGAGGCAATCACGAATCGGCACGCCCTCGCAACACCATCCAATTCGAGCAAACTCAAATCCACGCCAATCATAGGCTAGTATAGACGGCGGTACTGAGCGCAATTCGGGATAGAGCGTGCTCAACTCCGAAATTAGGGGCAGATCCTTCTGAGCCAACGTATCACGCTTAGAACTGATCCATTTCAGTTGCCCAAAAGCCTTCGCAACAATGCTGGCCACCGTAGCCATCTTCGTGCTACTCACGGTACCCACGCTAAACGCCCGAGCCAGCAACCAATGACGTTCCGCTGCGCGGAGATCCTGAAAGGCCTGTGTGGAAAGGTTGGTGAGCTCACCCTGATACGAACACGCTTCAAGATGTACAAAAACGTCGAGCGCCAGGGGCGCGCCATCCGCCACGACAGGAGCAATCGGTAACCCCTCGGCTCCGTAGGGCTCCAAAGCCACGAACGCTTGGCCCTCACATACGAAATGCTTCGATACGTCCCGGGAAAAGACAGCCAAAGTATCGCTCACCAACAAATTCGCGGCTATTTCCCGACGCGAGCCTCCCGAAACACCGACAATAGACCGCTCACCGCTATTGTGAATTTCCCCGGCCAACGGCTGGCCAAGCAATAGGTCTGCAAGGGCCGTGAAGCGCTCCGAAGTGGTTTTGAACAGTCGAGGATAGAGCGCATTGAATTCGTCGTGCAGCAGCCCGAGAAACACGTCGCCCGTTCCGGTTTGGACAACGACCGGAGAACAAAAGCGGGGCAAAATACCAAAATCACGAACAGCGTTCAACGCAGGCATCCACACAGACGGCATCAGCTCGTCGACAATCAGGGGCAACGCCTTAGTACCAACATCCAGATGCCGGCGTGTAAGCTCGCGCTTCACATGGCGTAGCAGCGCTGAGAACACAAAAACTAAACCGTCCCGCACCAAGTAGTGGGCATTGGGCACGCAAGAAAGCGTTCGCAGCGCGTCTCGGAGGTCATCGTCGACCAGGGGGCTTAGCCCAGCAGAGCTGCAATCATCCGTAACGGGTTTGGTCGCATAATTTCTCACATCGACTCCTGGTTGCCCTTTTGCCGCATCACATTGCTACACGTCCTGGAAAAACAGACTGCCATCACAACGCAACGGCCAGTTGCCACACCTGACAAACTGGCCGTTGCGTTGTCGATTTTTAAGCCTGCTGTCGCTATTTTGCCTTCGAAGATCCCGGGGTCGTTTCCATCATCGTACGAAAATCTCGGATTAATCGATTTGCCGTCTGCGACATCGTCAGCACATTACGGCCGCCGAACCGCTTGCTCATTTCCTCGACGTAACCAACGTTGTCTTCTTCGAGCGTGATCCGGCGATTTACCTTCGCCAAGTTACGTCGGCTCTTGAACAGACCTAATTCAATCGCTTGAGCGCGAATACGGACGAACTCGTGATCTTTAACTTCGCACTGCGTCCGCAGGTATTCACGGGCTTGCCCGATCGTCCATTTTTCTTGCAGAACTTTGGTCGCAAACAAGTGTGCCAGCTGCAACTCGCGCCACTCGCGCAAAAGTTTGTTCACAGCTGATTGAATTGTGTGTGTGTGGATCTTGGTTCGCTTGTGCACATCAGAGATATTGAATTCAAGCTCCTTCGCGCTCTTGTTATCGCTGATAAGGAACTCTTCATCCTCCTTGTCATCCAGTTCATTGTTGGGAACAAACTGGAGCAAACCTTTGCTCACACGGATACGAAGCCCAAACATCTTGATCACGAAGACCACGTCGCGCTCGCCGAACAACACGGGACGCTTTTCTCCTTCGGCGCCTTGCCCCGCAATCGTTCGAAGAAAGTCGAACGACGCTCGAACGGCTGTCGGCTTGGTGTCGAGCATGAACACACTGGAAATCATCAATCGACAAAGCGAAATCACGCCATCCATGGACGAGATTTCCAAGTACGGGTACATGCGTTGAGCATGAGTAACCATGCCTTGAATTTGCAGGGACTCCAGATCGGCGAATTTGCTCAGTGGATGGGGCATAGCGCATATTCCTTAAGACGAAATTTTAACTATTTAATTCTAGCGCATCACAGAAGAAAAAAAATGACGTTTGCCATTTCTTTACATGATTTATACACAATATCGGCCATTTTTTCTACCGAATTGGCGCTCTTACTTCAGTCATCGCTTCCTCGTACGTCTTACCTTCTGATAACGCCGCGTGAAAAACAACCTCAAAACTATGTGACATTTCAACGATTTTCCATAACGAAAAACCGCCTTCCTTATCAGCAACACACTTCGCCGCGTCCAGAAAAGGAAACCTCATCCACTCGATCTGCTCACAAACCGAAAGGAGCGAGGTATCGATAAACGTGCTGTTCACTTGGTTCCCACAAGACAACCCGAATTGGCTTTACCCGGGTCAAAACCCATTGCTTTCAACGTATCAATCGACACGTTGTTCTGCGCCTTCAACGCGAACGCATTCCCCCCCGAATCCCCCGACGTGGCCTGTTTCATCTGCTGCCGGATCTGAGCCGTAAGATTGGAGTAATCTTCGCTGCCAAGAGTTTGCTGCAAGGGGTCCTTAGGCCGCACAAAGGTCTGATATCCACCCATGGCGATAAGAGCCAAAGCAACGAGCACCGTGGCGATCACAACACGTTTCTTTGAAAGAAACCTGCCACGACCGGCCGGATCGAGAGCGAGGCCCGCACCGCGGTTATTCAGCGCCCTGCCCGATCTCGTCGACAACAGCATGGCCAGCTTCAGATTGAATTCAAACTGCAGTGCGGATTCCAAACGCTTCAGTGCGGCCTTGCTGTGATCAGTATCCGTCACGGAAAAACGGGCGATGTCGAAAGACTCTTTCATACGCTCACTCCCCCAACGAGAGATGCCGTCGATCGTCAGCAACACGTTGAAGCTCATAACCCCCTCGCCGTCGTTCGCATCCGCCTCAACAACGGCGATCCGATAGGACCCGCCGTCGGGAGGAACAATCAGCGTCGAAAAGGACGTGACGCTTACGACAGGAACACCGATGTCGATCAGGGTTACCCCCAGATAAGAGGTGAGACTGAATTCGGAAATGTCAAAAGGCGCAATTTCCAGGATTGGCTTGACAACGATCGGCTCATCAGCCTGCTGCGGCAGATGATGTGGAACATCGATACTTTCTATGCCAGACATGTCACGCCTCACTTCTTCATATCAGAGAAAATGCGCTTAAGTAGCACATCATTGTCGAGTTCGCCTACCATTTGAGGCGCGCCTTCCTTTGAGAGGAAAAAGCCCACGGGCACGCCCGTTTGACCCGCACCAGGATTGCGCTCAAACGCAGCCCAAAAATAGGCTTCATTTTCAGCGATTGCTCGAACCGTTTCCGGTGTTGGAACGATTGGAACCGAGGCCTTGTACCCGACCGTCAGCGCTGCAGAAAGCGCCTTCAGAGGACTCGGGTCCTGAAGGATATAGGCCACCGGCGCCACACTGCTCTGACGCCCGAGGACAGTGACCGGAATCCATTTAATCGTGCCACCCTGCGAAACGAACTGCCGCGATTTCTCGAAAACGGCATGGCAATGCGTGCAACGAGGATCGAAGATGATGTAGAGCGTCCGGTCGATACCGCCCTTCCCTTCTTTGATGCCCGTCAAATTATCGATTCCCTTGATCGCGTCAGGGAGTTGCCCCGCTGCAAGCACCGGCGCCGAAGCCGAACCAACTGGCGGCGCAAGTGACAGGTCAGGTGTCAGCAAAGCATCCGACAGATTGCTTCCGGTAGCCGCATCCCACATCACACCGGAAATCAAGACCTTGTTATCCGGTGTCGTGTAAAACACCGATCGAGCCCCATTCTTCTCGACCTTCCAGATATTCAATCCACCAGGTCCTTTCTGGAAAATCATCACTTGGATACCTTGCTTCTCGAAAAAAGCGGGCTTGGTCACCCCGGCCGGAAGTGCTATCTCGCCCGACGCTGCTCGCGCAATGCCAGAGATCATGAGCACCAAAATGATGATGAAAGTTTTCAGGTTCACGTCTAGTAGTCCTTTACGGTGTAATTACGGGCCAAATACCCGGCCCACTTGCTGGCCAGAGGTCTTATATTCTGTTGGTATGCGACGTTCAAACTCGGTGTCTTGGAATGATAAGAGGCGACTCTGGTCCAGAAATCCGGGTTCCCATTGCGCGCCTCCGTTAATCGTTTCTGCAACAGATACGCGGAAAAATCGGCACTGTAGCAACCATCGTTTTTAAGGAAATAAGCGACGACATTGGCGGATACCCCGATATGGTGTAGTTCCTTCAAATGAATTGAATTGATTCCGCCTTGCCCAATATCCACGGTTCCGTTGGGGTTCTGCAAAACCTTCTTGTGGCCGTTCTCCCACTCCAAAATGGCCAACAGGACATTGGCCGGGACGTTACGACGCACAGCCGAATCAACCGCGCACTGAACAGTCGCGGGGCGTGAATCTTGGACGGGGTAATAATCCACTCAGTCTCCTCTCGTCGTGCGTGCGCTGGACGACGACATAACAGAATCGTCAGTTCGCATCCGTTCCATCATCAATCTAACCATCAGACCAATGTAGGCATCACATTGCTTTTGTGGCGGTATCGGCAAGGTCTCTATCCGTGAGATCTGTATACGCGACACGGTCCAGAGCTCCCCCAACTGCTCTTGGGAAAGGCCAAGAAGTGAATTCCGTAGCTCACCAAGATCACTACCGGTCAGAGGTTGAGATACAAACCGCCGCAGCGCCACGCCTAATCCATCAGGGAACATCACACCCACCACTTTCCGATGACCAACCACCGGTAAAAAGCACCGGGTTGATAGAAGGTCTCGGTTTGAAATTGCCAATGTCGAAAACTGGCGCGAAGCCCTTGAACAAAGAACACAGCACTCATTGCCCCCAGGTTGAGAATGGTCCATACGCTAAAATCAGCGTACAAAAAACCAAAGCCTGCAATCAAGAAACCTGCGCTCATCAGCCAACGGCCACGTGACTGGTACCGGAACGTCTTTTCTGCGTTCGCAAATTCAACAGCGCTCATCGACGCCAGGCGTGCCTTGGCAAGCGTCTGTAGCGCGGCAAGGCCTTCCGGATCGCCCTCAACATCGAGTGGCTCAAAGTGCTCGCATTGACTGCAGCCGTAATAGTCTTTCAGCCCCCCGTCCACCACCTCCTTGAACCGAAACATGCGCCCTGAGGTACACGCTGGGCAGCGGCGGCGGCCACGCAGCAAAAAAAGCCGCATGCTGTCATACCAATAACGAACGGTGACGGCGCCGAAGACATGCGAGGCCTCTCTGCCAACGACCTTGACCGTTTTTCCGACGACCCCCATCAGATGGCCACTTTCTCGTTGAACTCTGAAAGCACATGCTCAATAGCCGACTCGGAAAACCCCGTTTCCAAGCCATCGATATAGAGGGCCGGCGGATCGAACACAATCAGCGCGTTCAAGACCAATTGCGTGTCCGCGCCCAGGTTCGGATACCGCTCGCTAACCACCAATTGCAATTGATCGAGTTGCAGCTCGACAGAGGCTGATACTTCCGCTTCGGTACCGTCCGCCGATGCGGCACGGACGATCCAGTGGTGCGTCTTTCCGAAATCAGCGTCATCGTCCTGCCACCCCCATTGGCGAACGACGTCATTGGAGAAGGACTCTCGGTACTGTGCAATGAAACTCGGAGCATCATTAATAACCATCACAAGCCTCCATCTTCTTGGCCATATTATGTTTCATATGCGTAATTCTTACAATATCTGATACAAAAAAAAGTATTTTTTCCACTTACAAACTTATGTTAACGTCTATTTTTAATGCCATAAAACTTGGCGATGGTGACTTTACAGACTTAGAATCGTCGCGTTGGTAATCAGTCGAGGAAGGAACTCATGTTTCGCTCAGCGGCGTCGACAAGACCTTCCAACACCTTGTCGTAGCTCTCAAGCGTCACAACCTCAGGCACCACGCCATCGATATACGACGTCTTTTCCTTCATGCGCTGAACGGTCTTTTCCGCTTCTGCTTTGATCGACAGAGAATCCCGCGTGGTGCCGATCAGGACGTCCGCGTCGGCGATCGTGTCTTCCAAATAACATGAAAGCTGATCAGGCACCTCGTCGGCGCCAACCTCCTGCAGCGTGAGAAGATTGACTTGCACCCGATCTTTGGTGGTAAAGGAGCCGGGCTCGACACTCACGGGAAGACCCACGGGATCGTCCAGGAAGCCGCTCACCAACGAGAAGACCGATTCATCTTTCGCCTCGCTCGTGCGCGGAATGAGCGTCATTCCCCCACCAGCGGCACCTTGCTTCGAATCACCGCTTCCGCCCTCATCGGTATCCACTTTCTTCTTCGTCGCCGCAATATCGGGAAGATCGAAGTCGGGTAACTCACCAAATTCCGGCACCGACGAGGTCGACGGTGTCTCCGCTATGGCAGAGATATTCGGCATTTCTGGAATATCGGGGATCTCGATCTCCGGAGTGTCCGAAATTTCCGGAACCGTCGGTGCGCCGATGCCGTCAATCTCAGAAACCAGGGCATCACGTAGCGCGGTGGAACTCTCGGACAGCGCGGAATCCACGGCGCCTTGAGTCGACTTGGCGATTTCTTTCAGCTTGCTGTTCTGCGCGACGTCTATCTCCCGCTCACAGCACAGCAGGGCCACGCGGATGGCGTCAGCCGGTGACAGGCGATGACGCGACTGGGCTTCTCGAAGATACTGGGACGTCGCAAAGAGCAGCGTGGGTTGCTTATTGCCAACCTGAGCAGTTTGCACGTCCGGAAACACTTCGGCTAAACGCCCCTTGACCAGCAATTCCCTCAATCCAATTTCCAGCTGGTCTTGCACCGCAATCTCTTCGTCAGCATTTCCCCTTCGCGGCGGCTCCACCTTCAGGAAGTGGTTGACACGAATTTCAGTGGGCTTCTCGTCAACCTGCGTATAAAACCCGCGCGCCCGAATGACACGAACCCCACCGCGTCCGCCGCTCTTCTTCTTGCCCACCAAGAACGTAAATTCCCCATCCTGCTGTTCTGCAAGGTCGTCGTATTCGATGCGATTGACCTTTTCAACTCTCACATCACGGTTGGCTTTATATCCCTCACCAGAAATACCGTGCCCAAACTCTTTTGATCCCCCCTGGAAGACACTTGTTTCACCCGAGACACCAACGATGCGCCGATAGGTTTCGGATTCCTTCCCCGAAGTGATGCGCCCAATCCCGCGAACATTCGTGTTCTCCCAGGTCGCATCCGCTTCTTCCTTAGAGGCCTTTTGCAACGAGGAGAAATCCTGAGCAGCAAACGTGATGCAGTTGTGAGTCACCACGTACTCGTCGGTGATGTAGAGTTGCTCCGGATGATCGATGCGTATGCACTGCGTCTCTTCCCAGCCGGTTGGTGTCACCGAGAGGACGGGAATACGACCCTCGGACGCGTGCGCATTGACGGTGACCAGGAAGCCATCGGCGCGCTCGGCAATCGCTGCCGACATGCCGAGGGAACGGGCCAGATCCAGCACTTCCCGTGCTACGGCTTCGTTCTCAAGCAGGTAACGGCATTCACCGATCGGGAGCTCGTTGCCGTCGAGCAGGCTAGCCAGGCGCGCGGCGCGCTCGCCCGAGGTACCGGCCATCGCAACGGCGTCCGGGTGCGGCATGGCGATGGAACAGCGGATTCCCTTGCCGACCCACCACGCGAGTTTGGACGTACTGACGATGTGATAACGTTCCTCGTCGGAACGCCAGACACTCCACAGATGGTCTTCCGTCGACCGGGTATTGCGGCCGTCGGCGAGCATCACCTGATAGGTCTCTGTCGCACCAAACGGCAGGACCTCCAGCACCCGGGCGCCAACGCCGTCCGGTGTGCACACTTCGGTACCGACTTCCATTTCCCCCATCAGCTTCCAACCTGTCGGCGTCGCCAGCCGCGCCGATTTCGGTTGCGCAAATCCCAAACTGCGCGCCTGAGCGGGGGCAACCGCGAATCCCAAAACTGCGTAGTAGCCGTATTCGTCGAGCACCACGTAGTACGGCACAGGCGCATTCGTCGGCCGGGCTTCCACGATCTCGCGCACCGAGCCTTCCAGCCGGTTGCCAAGGCATCCGGCCATCATCTGCTTGATAGCTCCCACGATGAGCTTGCCGAGCATCTTGAGCGAGTCAGGCGCGCGTTCCAACGCGGGTAGGAGCACCACCAGAATGCGTCGGTTGATCACTACGTCGTACATGTCCACCTCGCCGAGCGTGGTCTGGAACAAGTAGCCATAGGTATAGGACATGTCACCAAAAAGGCGAGTGAGCTGCATCGTGATGTAGCCGTGCTGCTCCAACGTTTTTTGTTCTTGGTTGCCCTTACTTGTCTGCTTGTAACCAGGCAAGGTGGTCAGGTAGGTATGCAACGGCTTTAAGACCGTATCAAAAATCGGATCTTCAATCTTGATATCGTTGCCTTTGACGTTGATCGTCTTGTCGAGCACCAAGCGCTCGATCACGGGAAGCTCGAAGTATTCAATAAACGTATTCGAATCCAGGAGCAAATAACCCCGGTCTCGCAGAAAACAGAGCGCGCGCGTTTGGGCCGCCACGAACGCGATCGCACGGCCCTTCCACATGTCGCCGCCAGAACCTCCGTCATCCATCAACGAAATAATTAATTCAATGAGCATGCCAGACGAACCCAGCGCAAACGGATTCATCGTGTTGGTTGTGCGATCCTTCTGTTTATCCAAGAAGTCGCGACCGGAGGTTAGGAAGTTGATCACCACCAAGTCATCTTCACGCCCCAGGTAACGAGCCAACCGGAAGATATTGTTGAAGAGCGCGACGTCCCCTTTGCCGTCGGTGTAGATGAAGCCTGAATTTTGGACAAGCGCGTTATAGACCAACCCGAGCAGGAACTCGGTTTTCCCGGATCCTGTCGTTCCAAGAATCAAGAGGTGCGTACGAAGGTCCGAGTCGCCAGACCAGATCTCAAGGTTCGTCGATATTTCTTTGCCTAGGAAAGAAATACCATTGCCCAGCGATCGCCTGGCCTGAGACCCGTCGAGAAGCTTGGCGGTAAAAGGGACTCGGAATGGAAAGTCGAAACGCTTTTCTTTTCCGTAATCGACATAAATCTTCTTGAAGATCCACATCGAGAGAAGCAATGCTTCGCCGGAAAACGGCAGTTTAATCAGAATAATCGCCAGGATCGGAAGCGCCATCGCCATCGCGATCACACCATCCGTCGAGTTAAAGAATTCGCTTGCACGCTGTGATAGCGTACGAACATCCGGACGATAGGTCGCCGCCGCTAATTCTTGGTTCTCCTCAACCCCTCTGATTTTCTTGGCCATCGTTGCTCTCTCAGAGGGCGCCGTCGATCTTCAGACGTTCCCATTCACTCACCAATTCCTTGGCGAGATTTTGAATGATCGATTCATAAATATCGTCATCGACAAATTTGTCGCCCATGCTGTCCCTTACTTCTGATTTCTTTTTCAAAACGTAACTCTTGCAAGACCCACCGGGGAAACGCCGCGCCAATACCCGGCGCGCGTCGGACGTGGGCATCTCCTGATACAGGCGACCGCGCAGAGCTCGATCTTCCAACGTTGTCGTCAGCGCCCACAATTCAAGCCCACCCAGTGTCGACGTAAAAAGTTGGGAGAGTTCGGCCGTCTTTGTCTTCACCTTCGCCAAGAACGTGGAACCGATGCCCGCCTGCGGCCCATGGACGTATTTCCTTAACGCAGAAACTTCAGCATCCGACAGCCCAAAGATATCGCGGATCGTCCCGCGTGTTTTCTCATTGCCGGCATCCATGATGATGATAGTGGTCGCGATCTCGGCCAGTTCACGGAAGTCCTGAGGAAGCTGCGATGCCAACACGAGTTCGAGACCCCATTTCCGCGATTCACGGCCATAGACCAGAAAGCCCTCGCGCAGCTGCTCGTTGTTGCCTGTGTTGTGGTACTCATCAACAAACAAACGCTTGTATTCTTCAGCGAGCTCTTCCACACGCTTAGCATGGTAACTACGAAAATCCTGATTGACGGAATCGAGAAGCTCCTCGCAGATGCTGATCTTGGTGAGGAAGATGTTCAACGCGGCCATGTACATCAAGGCCGAATTCTTTTTCGCCGAGGGGGAAGATCCCTTAACAACCACATCCTGCAGATCGATCGCCATAACCCGTGACTCGCCAACATCAAACAGAGTCACGCCATTGAAAAGTTTGAACTCTTCAATGGCCGAACTGATCATGATGTTGAATTCCTCAACCACCGGAACGCCTTCGTCCACCGCGCGGACAAAGTCCTTTTGCACATCACGATCATTGGCTACTTGCAAGAAATCCATCAAAACAGGCACAGCATAACGTTGCGCGACGGAGGCCTCGTAGTAGTAGCCGTGGGAATACAGGGCATCGACAATATCCCACCACTTTGTCGACTCGGATACTTCAATCCCCAGCTGCTCAACCACTTCGCAGACGGCCGCGCATTGTGTGGGCTCGTATTGCTTCGGTTGGCCACGCTCTTCCTTGTCCGAGAATCGACGGTACGTTTCGGTGATCACCCGACCAACGAATTGCTCCATGTAAAGATGCGCCTTGCCACGCGTCGACGGCGTAGCCATCAGGGTCATGAAGTTCTTCTTGAACTCGCGCTCCGGCGGCAGCGGCTCCCGGCACCCAAGTTGCGTATCGCCGCAAATGTTGATCGAGTATTTCTCTGTGTTTTGCAAGCGAACGTACGTCGCGAGATGTTTCTTGTCCTCCGGCAGAGAATCCTCCACCACACGAATGAATCCTGACGATGAAATGCCAATATCCACAATGCCAATCCATGGGAGACGTTTCAATCCGCCCATGAGGCACATTTCCAGGTTATAGCGATTCGCCTGAACCGACTTCCCGTTACCAGGGCCACCGAAATAGAGCGTAATCCACGTATTTTGCTCGTCCGAAAAGCACTCCCATGGCAAAAGCTTCCCATCGAGCGTGCGGTAGAGCGTTTGCCCACGGTGGAATGGGGATGCCGGCCGTGCCAACGGTAACATTGGAACAACGCTATGGAACGGAGGGGCCGATTCCGGAGCAATGGAGTAGGTCGTCATTCCAGGCGCGCAGGTGATGACCGCCTCGGCTGCATCGCCCGTTTCCTCGGTTACGGTCGTGTTTCCCCAGCTGGCCAGCGCGCGCGATAACTTGGAGCGGCGCAACATGAGTTCCTTTTCATCACCGAAAGGAGCCCAAGTACAAGCAGTGATCTGCATCTTCACCACCGTTCCGCCGTCAGATTTGTACTCCTGCAGGCTCTTCATAGCCTGCACCAAATTGCGATTGTCCTCCGAGCCAATCGATAAAATTCCGGAAAAGAAAGTTCGGAGCCCCGTGCCCTTGAGTCCATCACCGGTAAGTAGAAATGAAATCGACCAAGGCAACGCTTTGTCACCGCGATCGGTGTTGGCTACGGCCTGATTGAGCGTATTGAACAAAGCCCCGAAAGTCATGACGCGCATTGGCGGCACTTTGATAAAGACCGGCGCGTAGAGTCGATCGCCAAATCTCACCGACCGAGTGTCGGTCAATGCCCCGTCGCCCCCACCACCGACTTGAGCAGGGGAGTTGAAGAGCTGGGGTGCAATTCTCGGATAAGAGAGCTCGGACAGGTCCTTGCTGCGGTTATTTTTCCACCGAGCGAACATTTTGTCGCCCAGAAGCGTCGGTTGCCAGTCTCGTGGCGTCACACTGCGATAAAGAAAGCGTTTCGTCGTGCACAATGCGTCATGGCGCTCCATCTCCGCCACAGCCCCTTTTAACCCCTTCACCAGTTGCTCAAAGTGCCCCACGAACGCTGTGTGTCGGTCCACCAAGAAGCGATTTGGACGCAAAAAGTTCTGTGCGTGCGCGAGCGCAGGAATCTTGTACTGGCGCACAAGTTCCCTGTTCTCTTCTTTATTGAGACGGAATTCGAGGGGGTCGAGAATCGACGGGCGAGACCACAGGACAATGAAAACCTGTTCGTCCATGCAAAAATCGGCGGCAACCTTACGCTTCTCGTCCAGGATGTCGGCCATGTCCATCCCAAGGACTTCGCACGTTTCATAACTCGGCGCCATATACCGCATCACCTCGTCGCCGGCGTCATCCTCTCGAAAAAACAGGACTTGAACTTGGTGCCCACGCTGGCTCAGGAAGGTATCCAAACCGTCCGCCAAGGCCATGCAATACTCAACAAACTCCTTAGTGCTCACCAACGTCCGAAAACCGTCGTAGCGAAATACAGTGCCCATTGACGCGTCTTTGGCAACCAGGTAACTCTGGCCACACGTCGTTTCCAGGTCGCAATAGTCTTCGACGTGAAGTTTTATTTTTTCAGCCAGGTAATTCAGTCCGGACTCAGTGACGCGAACAAGGTTATCCAACATCTGTCATCCCTTCAATTTTTCGTCGAGGCGTTGCTTGAGCTCACGCATGCTTGTTGTGACCTTCTGAGGATCAGCAAGCAATGCGATCCCATCCAAGAACAACAAGAGGTCGCAATCGCACTGTCGGCGGATCGCCGATTCGACACGCTTGAGCTGCTGTTGATTGTGCGTAGCAACATTGGGATCGTCATCAACAGGAAAAGCCATCATTCATCCTTTCCAAGACGCGTCTCGTTGCGAAGTTCAAAATACTTAGACATAGGCACATCAAGTCCGCATTCCACTGCGGCATCAACGAGATCGCGAGCGGCGCCAGGCGGATGATTTAGCCAAACACTCCCCACGCCGTACCCCGCAACCTGAAATCCTGCCCGGTGAAGCTTGGCGGCCGCCTTAAACATCTCAACACGGTCAATCGCGCGATACCACACCGCACGCGGCGGATAGAATTTTTGATTCACCACCGAGGTTCGGGGACTGGCCATCGCCACCCACAGGTTCTCGACCAACAATCCCAACGAGTACGAGCAAAAGCTAAAATCACCCAACTGAGGAAACTTATCCAACTCTTTCTGATACTCGAAACCATCCTCACAGACGAACGCACCGATCACGTCCACGTCACAGAACATCGAGATCCACAGCAACTCTGGCTGGGAAAGCCACGCTCGTTCGACGGACGCGCCAGAGTTGTAGCTGATCACTTCAGCCAGATCGCCACGACGCGCCTTGACAGCGACATTAGCAAGGACCGGAAGATCATTACCTAGGCACCAATCAATGCGTTCGTTATTGCCGTCAGGAAGCCGCGCGTTGTCGACGTAGACCCAACGGTGTTCACTGGGAACCGGCGTAGAAAGCACTTCCAGGGCATGCTGATACCGAGGACGTCGCAAGGTCGCCGATTTCCACTCTCGGTTATACCGTGTGACGCACTGGGTCATCGGCTGGTACGCGTGTTTCATGGCCAGATTGACGTCATCCGGAATTCGGTTTTTGCTTGGTGTCCGTGCCGCGATGAATTCGTGAAGCAATTTGACGTTTGGCAACGACAAATTCATGTTCACGCCAAGACGGTCCGTGGCCAAGGCCGCCACCCTCGCAAATACCGTCGACAGGATCTGCGCGGATTGATCGGATGACATCTGCTCAACACCCGCACCAATTTCCTCGGCGATCGCTTTCAGCTCGGTCCGCATGAATGCCGAGTAGAAAAGATTCGGATTCTTCCCCAACTGATTGGCAAAAAAATCAACGTAGGAAAGATTGGTCAGCCATTTGACGTTTGATTCGAGCTCGGTCACCGAATTGATTCGTTTGGCTGGCTCACCGTCTACGGATGCCCAGCCCTCGCCTGCCTCGCGCCGGCGGTCACGTCCTTTTTTTTTGATTACGTCGGTGAATAACGCGATACCGAACTTCATAGCTCAGGCCACAGCCTTGAGTTCAACGATTTTTGCAGCGGTGCTTTCAATGATGTCCACGATGTCGGCTTCCGGCAGCAACTTGTGCCAAGCAAAAGGGGGCATAGCCTTATCCTGCTCGTCAGCCCAATAGGCAATTTGTGGACGGAATCGGGCCGGACGCGGCAGTAACCGCAGGCCGCCCAGGAGCTCACCGCGACGGGCGTAAGTCTCATCATCAAGGCTCATCAGGATGTTCGAGATGAGTGTCGGGGAGAGATAGGATAGTTTTATTTTTTGTGCGAGCTCTTCGGGGAAACCCGTTCCCTGCAACGCAGTGCGCAGCTTCAAGAGAACTGCACCATGGCGCAAAGAGAGTTGCCCTTCGATATCCTTGGCGCGTGCCGCCAACCGAGAAAACCGCAACGACTCTTGCTGATCGGCGTAACGATTACCTTCAACTTCAGTCAACAACCAGATGATCAGGCACAAGTGATTCAGTTCAGCCTGAGTTAATTCCGGAACATACGCGAGAACAGCGCCTTCTCGCATCCCTGCCAATCCCGTATGAAACACTTGGTGGCACAACGGGCACGTGCACGCCAAATTACGCGGCGAGTTGTTCTTGTGATCATCATCCTGGTGATGGACTTCCTGATACTTTTCCGCCTGGTGCCCACAATACGGACAGGTATAGTCAAACGCTTCAAGAACCGGTCGACGGATCTTAAAAAACATCTTGTCCGCTTCGTCCGCATGATCATGCATCCGCCAAACCAATCGTTTGGCGGACATCACGAGTGCAGGAAGGTCTTTCGGCGACATGCTCACGACTCAGCGGGCTTCGTTAAACCGCCAGGGTGTTGGCAAACAAACCAACCATCAAACCAATGATGGTCAAACCACCACCGACAAAAAATCCGACCACCGCAGACATCGGCTTTTCGCGATCAGGATCCTTGGATGCCTTCCAAAGAACGAACATGCAAATCGCGGCCATAACAACACCGCCCACCGTACAAACCATGAAGATAAGCTCCATGGTTGTTTGTAAGGTCGCTGTTTGCTTTTGCATCACATTGGTGATGTCTTTGCCCGAAGCCCCATTTGTATTGCGGAAATCATCGACTTTGATCGTGCTCGCGATGGCGTCCAATGCCGACATGAAAGCGACAGAAATCGTCACCATGGATTTGAGGTAAAGCTGCCTCATGAACATCTCCCTATCAAGAAATCAACGTGCCAATAAAATGAAAACCAGTCCACTCGCCAGCGATATCCATCAGGTTGTCGAGATAAACCAGAAGCGTGCCAAACAGAATATGAACGAAGCCCTTTCCAAACCCCTCACGGGTCACATTGTCAAAGAACTTCTGCCAAATTAACCACCCTTTGATGAAGGCGAGATAACCGGTCAAAATAAAAAAATCCAAGATCGCCCGAAAAGCAACTTGCTGATTGCTGGACATCCCCGCACTCTGATAAAGGAACGATGAGCCGTTGACCGTCTGCCCTGCCAACAACGTATTCCCAGTGATATTTAGCCAGTAAAGCGACGTAACCAAGACACTGCCGATAATCAAGCGCCCAATAATGGAACGCATGCGAACGGTGTCGCCGCCTTGAAGACCAACGGAGAGACCAATGGAGCTTCTCTGCCAAATATCAGCAAGTGCCGTTGCCGTCATGACCACACCGATGATTACGGAAACAAGAGCGACAATGTTCATCGCCATCGGCACAATCACCGATAAGTTGATGATAAGTTGAAGGATGTCCGTCATGACGTTGAGGTCTATTTACAATTCAGCGCTTGACAACACACTGACCATTTTCAAAGCAGACCCGCTTGAGCTTACCGTCGACCGACGTGACGACACGCCCAGTTCCCTCTAGGAACTCACCGGGCGCAACGGAATATTCCGACTCAGATCCATCGCCCTGTGTCTTCACAATCCAAGCTCGGTTGCCAATGACCGACGTAACGGTGTATGTCTTCGGATCAAAAGTGTTCGTTGACGAGGCCGCACCGCCATCTGCGTCATCCGGCTTCGCGGGCGCCTTCGCGGTTTTTCCAGGACCCCCTTTGGGCGGCGTCGAGGCCGTAGGCGCAGCCTTTACCGGTGCCGCTACTGGTTCCTTTACCGTCTTCGGCTCGGGTTTTACCGGCGCTTTTGCCGGCACGCTCGCTTGGGCCGCACGTGATTTGTCGGCCTGAGCCAGTTTTTCTACTACCGGAAGAAGCGTGGCAATAGACGATTCAAGTTTCACGAGCCGTTGCGTCAAATCCGCAATTTTCGCATCCAGCTTCCCGACGTCGACATTCGGAGGCACTGCAGGGATCACCGTAGAAACAGGCTCAACTGTCGTTGCCGTGATCGGCTGCGCGGCGGCCACAATAGGCGCACTACCTGAAGGAGCCAAGCCCTGGACAATCTCAGGCCCAGCTGAAGGACGTTGGGGTTGCCGTTGCGAAAGATCAGGCGCCGGTGTCGGCGCAGGGCGTTGCGATTCTTCCTGAACATAAGCGGGTTGCGATCGGGCACCATATTCATCTTCTTGCACGACGCGCTTCTGCTTCGTGTAGATGAACAATCCCCCCAGGAGAATTACAAGCAGGAACATTGAAAGCCCAGCAACAATCATCGTTCGACTTAGGCCGCCCCCCTTTTTTTCCGCGGAACCCCGTTTATTGTGTTTCGGCGGTTCAGTTTCGAGCACCATTTCCTCGTCGTCAGAGAAGGCCACAAAGGCTTGTTCATCACCGGGCTCCGACCCACTACCCTCAGCCGCGAAACGGATAGGGGCACGGGCAGTCGAATTCCTGTCGTCGCTCATGTTGCAACTCCAATCGTACTTAGTAGGTGGATTCTATATCAAAAATAGTACGAATTTTTATTTTTTTTCTTCGCATACATCATTCAAAAAAACGATGCCTATGTTTTTTTCGCTGTTTACGCGCTTCGTTGCTTTGAGTGAATCATTTTGTCGTTTCATCTCGGCACCGGCGACAGTTCCGACTTCACCTAAGGCCATTTTGAGTTGTCGTTCGGCAGAAATAGGTTCCTGGGTTATCACCGTGGTTGTACTTCCTGCATACCCTGTCGTCGATACCGTCCCTTGTGCCATCGACGCTGCTTTGCCAATACCGGTCATAATGGCCGCCAACCCCGTGCCAACAAAACGACGCGCATAGTGGTTGTCAACATCGTCAGCAAGTCCTGTTCCCCACGTGGCATCGTCGATTGCAAGTGCCTGAATACTGACCATCGGCCGTCCAGGAATAGCTAATTTATCGAAGGTAACACCAACATTCTGGTCAGTTTCGTCGTATTTACCGATCACAGTAGCCTTCGCGATTCCCTTGCATTGATACAACGTTGCAAAGGCATTCTTCCCCGGATAATCGGTATTAATTCCGTACCTTAAGATTCCGTAACACCCATCACCGGCCTGAAAGAGCGGCACACTACACTGGTTTGTCGTTGCCGCCACGCCTCCCGCAGTCGCTGCTGCAGTGCCAGGCGCCACGGATTGCGTAGCCGGGGAACGAACTACCTGGGCCTGTGGTTTTGGCGCCACGGCATAAACGCCGGTCGAAAAGGTGGATCGCGACTTACCAACATCATCCTTTCCTAAGGCAGTGAGGACCTGTGGCATCACATCCTCTTTCTTTACTCGGGTAACCATCTCCTGAATATTGACTGTATTGCCCTGCGTTGACGGCTGATTTGGTGCTGCACCTTGCCCTTGGTTTTTCTTGGTGTTGGCAAGATCAACTTCACTGGATGCTGGTGTGGCCGGTTTGGGTTGATCTGTAAACGGCTTGGCCGCAGGTTGTTGTGCGGCAACAACCGCGTCGTCACGATTGATTGGAGGGGCGATATAGGGCTGCCCCCCTGCGCGTGCCGCCGCGGCTTGGCGTCGATACAACGTTTCCCGCATCTGCGCCTCGTTCTCGGTACCCACCGTGGTATCAGATACCGCCACCTGACCAGACAGGATTGCCTCGTTTGCACTGGACGCCGGCGCAGTTGGAATTGGAGCGCGTCCGCCAAACAACTTATAGGCACCAATACTCAACAACAACATAATCGCGGCTCCAAAGACGAAGAGCGATATACGACCAACCCCAGAGCCAAAGACTGCCTTCAAGTTGGCCTTTTTTAAGGCTTTCAGTTCCTTGCTCGCACGAGCGTGCGCCTTCGGATCAAACTCACCTTCACTTCTCGACGTCGAGACCTCAGCTTCAGCCATGTCAATTCCTTAAAATCCGCTAATGTAAAGGTTCTGTGTTTTACCGTTGGTGCTCGCGAGCAAACTCGGGAAAAGCGAGACGAACTTATAGACATGGGTCCCGTCGGCACTGCCCACATGATTCTTGAAGGCAGGGGATACCAAAGTAAGCCGGGTCCGCACATACAAAGAACCATTGAACGACCATACCCGAGTAGACGAATCCCCTCCGGCCACTTTTAAAAGGGCCGCTCCAGGAGGTGGAACACCATCCAGAAAATACCCCATCATAGGGTCATTCTCAGGGAGTCGATCGACTACCGTAATCTCCGGTTTGGCGTTTGGATTACGCCCCTCGATGCGAGCCAATATCTTCACGTCGTTTTGATCCGACTGACCAGTTGACAACATAAATATTACCGTGTCATTCAACCCCTCTAGTTGAACAACCATATTCCCATACGCATATGGTTGATTGGGTTGTGCTTGCAACTTAATGATATTTGTAGGGGCCGTTGGTTTCTGCCCACGCCCACAGGTCACGCCATCATCAAATAACTGGCAGTCAAAACTCACCTCGGATATGAACCAGGGGTTGCCATTCATATCGCTGAAAACGAAGGTCGAAACAGTACCCATAAAGAGACGCACCATACGCGGCTCTTCTGTTGACCCAGGGTGGATCGTGATAGAACGCGTTACCGGTTTAGCCACGAATTTGTTCGGGTACTGGAAAACATTCTGCTGACGCAATTTGTTTTGATCGTTGCGAATAGATTCCAGCTGATCCGGCCTTAAAATCACAGCGCGTTGCTCGTTAACAACGCCGTCGACAACTTCCCGAACAATTGGAATCGGCGCCATCACGTCCTTGACCCCCTGCGACGATGGCGTGTAGTTGGCCGCTTGCGCCATAGCAGAACCGACAACAACGAGAGACAAGTACAAAAATACAGAGCGTTTCATGTGAGGTCCTATTTCATACGCTGTTCGGTGACGATGTTGCTCACCGCAATCCCAGACGGGTTGATGCGCGACGGATCGACGCGACTTACCGTAACGTAGGCTGTGATATTTTCAGGACGTGATGGCTTGCGACCAACGGTGTAATAGACCTGCAGCGGAACCTGAAAAACCCACGAGTACGGTTCACCTTTCGGCCCGCCTTTTTTGTATAGCTGAACAGGTCCATCGGTATTTGCCGACACAATGTTTGTATTCTCAATGACCGACTTCAGATTCTTTGAGTCACTGAACATTGGCATAAATGCATCTTTGAACTCTGGCGTAAAGTACCGGTTAGCCGCATCCGTGATATGACGTCGATAGTTGAGATAGTCATAGCTGTAGATGCTGACAACGGCTTGTTGAGCAAAATCGCCGGCAATCGACGGGTCGATATGCGCCTGGTCGATCGGCGTCACTGAGCAGACCGCTCCAGCGTTTGAGGTCCATGCATACTTCGTCTTCGGGAAATGAAAGAAGGCCAGCCAGATCAAGAAGACGATCGCTACCCCCTGGGCTGCCATGATGGTCACGAGCCGCAAGGTGTTGTCTCGCCTGATGACGTAATTTTCTTCCTCTAGAATATTGTTCTTTTTGATGAGGTCAACGACCTCAACGGGACTCGGCTTATTCATTGACGAAGGGCTTTCACTTCAAAAAGGGAATCAACTTGACACGAGAAGATGGAACCGTCCGAAGCATAAGATTGCTCGTGTTCAATAAAGAGGCCTGCGTATCCCAATAAGGCAAGAAACATCACCGACAGAATGACATTGATGACATGCAACACCTTTCCGATCGGTGGCAGCAGGGCATTGGCGATGATATGGAAACGATGTGATCGTACGGGAGACGGATTGCCAAATGTGGTTGGCTGAATGAGTCGACGCGAGTCGTTCATTGATCACGTTTCCTCAACAATTCCACAAACGGACGTGATGTTGCCGCAGGGCGCGAATCGGACTCGGGTTGATATGTGACCAAAGGTCGGTTGCCAAAAATCACGTCAGCGACTGCTGCTACCCATTCAGGCTCATCTACGGACATGAACCGCTCACGCGAAAGACTCTTGATGGCGCTAAACAGAATTTGATTTTCCCATGACTGCGCTTCTTTGATCGTTTGAGGGGGAAAAGCAAGAAATGAGCGGGCACGTTCCATTTGCTGCTTAAAAGTGATCTTGCAGCACGCTTGAATTGCGCCTTCGGCCAATGCCAACCGAACTTCTTTCGGACTAGGGCAATGATCATAGCTATTGATGATCTTTTGCAGCGCAACCGACACCGCGTTGAAGCGCTGATCGTGAGGTATACGTTCCACCAGTGTGGAGATGAAAGAGTACGGAGCCCTGCTCACTGAAACGTCCGGATACAGGCCGGACAGGTGTTTTGCGAAGCGTTGGTCGTAAAAGACCATTTTTTGGAGAGCTACCACTAAGCGGTCGGTACTAGCTTCAGTCATGCTCATGTCGTCGCCTACTGAATGTGAAGAAGCAAAATAAGTGTCAAACTTTTCTCAATTCTGAACCTAAACACAACTTTTTGTCAATATTGGAAAACTTTTTTTAGTTTTTTTTTACCTCAGATGAACAAACTATTCTTGCATCACCGAGAATTTCGGGCTTCCCGCATGCTTCTGGATCATCTGCCTGGCTCTGCAGTCGAAGATTTCCTAGCGTTTGGTTATTTGGCACGATCGTCTGGTGCGAGCGCTTTTTTGCTTCTCATCATTTCCTCCATAAAGAACACACACAGTGTCCGCAAGCCGGTGTGTAAGAAAGTATTAAAAAGAAGGTAAACCTTTTAAAAGCTATTAAGAGTTTACTAAGGATCTCACTCGCCTTGCCAAACCCCTTGCCAATACAGGGCTACAGGATATTGTTGATTCAACAAATTCCGTCTAAAGCACGTTATAGATCGGAGTAAAACACGCAACAATTCGGAGTAAAACACGCATATTTTCGGACTAAAACACGTTGTGATTCGGGGTTGAGCACGCGCATTTTCCGACTAAAGCACGTCTGGATTCGGGGTAAAACACGTAAATTTCGGAGTAAAGCACGCAATAATTCGGAGTAAAGCACGTTGATCTTCGGACTAAAGCACGCATATTTTCGGAGTAAAGCACGTAGTGGAAATCGCGTGCCCCTAAAATTCATGCTTTTGGACCCTTGATATGTGTGTTTCGAGAGAGTAGAACCATAACTATTTGTTTTATTGGATAATATTTTACTCTTGCTTGCGTGACGCATTACCTTCTCAGATTCGGTGTAAAGCACGCACACACGATTTTTAAGCGATAGGGATGGCTTGTGGTGGTGCTCTATGGTCTCAGAATGAACGATTTTCGGTCCTCGACCAGCATGTTGCTGTGCATATTCGGTGTAAAACACGTTCATACGCCAATACCTTACCAACACTAGGTGTTAATGATTTTGAGACTGATTCCAGAGCGGTCATGCGACATTCCATTTTCCGCGGAAGAGTCTGTGTTGAGATGGGATTCGATCGTTTCTGGGGTCTGCGTGGTCCCGGTATGAACGACTTTAGTCGCAGGCGCTCTGGTCCCTGTGTTCTCTCTGCGCGTCAACCCCTTAGTGGGATGTCTGCGCGTGTGTGGGCACGACCCATTGTCGACGAAGCCCTGTTTTCTGGCTGAACAAGCTGCCGGTATCACCATGAACATGGGTTGAGTAGAGTCCGACGCCACCTAGATTGAAAAAAGACGTCATGTTCGCGAGTTCAGTGTTGCTAAATCCCGGCAAGATATAGTCCCCTGCCCTTCCATTTTTGTGTTCTGAAAATTTCGCCGCCCCCTCGGTTCGGCTGTTCGTGTTGTCTGTACGAAATCCGCTGTGAAGGACTAGGGGGATATCGCGCTTGCGCAGTAGTTGAGCCCAATGTTGAATGCCGTAGAAGAGATTCAACAGATTGACATCCATTTGCACTGTTGCATGCTCGTTGACGTCACGGAGCAGATAGCAAAGACGGATGTAATTGTCGATGTCAAGGCGCCCGTCGGTCCAGAAAACGACGTAAAATTCTTCTCCGGTTGATTTACGCTTCAGCCAAAGTGCTCGATCGCGTGACCAGAAATCCTCTGTTCCAGCCATAGCCACCTGCGGGGCAGGAAGGCCGGACAACAGCGCGGAACCGGCGAGAACCCCGGAGTAACGAAAAAAGTCTCGACGGTTCATTTACGCGTTGTGCTCGTCGTCCAAAGCTTCAGTGACGATGGCATTTGTTTCGGGGGTTTTTATGATTACAACCTTTGTGTTTTTTTCCTTAAATTCCCAGGTTGCAATCCTCCCGTGATCTTTCAATTCATCAAGTGCTGGAGGGAGAATCTTCCGCTTGAAGTCAGAGAACTTTTTCTGTACGGACAACTCGGCGTCGCCCGCCTTGCGACTGGGATTGCGGCGTAAGTACTCCTTCTCTAAATATTCAGTTCTTCCGTAGCACAATTCAAACAGGCTGGTTACAAGAATAGGATAGAGACCCGTCTGAGGTACGGTGGCCGCATAGCTGTAGATCTTCCCGGCGACAGATGAAAGCTTGTTGAGTAGTTGTTCCTCAATAGCGGCATAACTATCGAATAGAAGCACGATACGTGGGTCCAGGAGCAACCGCCGATTGGCGCCCTCACCTTCGTATTCGCGAATCAAGTTGCAGGTAATAAATCCGCGTCGCTTATTTTGGATGAACAGCAGACCAGAACGTAAACGCATAATAATGTCGTTGACTTCCTTTAGGTCACGAGCGCCAAGGCGGCGAGTGGCTCCCTTGGCGTCACGAATAAAGGGGCACTGGGATAGTTCAATAAATTCCCAAGGGCGACGGCCGCGAGCAACGTGAATCAGCTGCCGAAATATGGCCTCGTCGGTCTGGCGCAGCTCCTCTCCGTAGTAGAACATGGTGATGCCATTGCCGATTCGTCCAAGTTTTTCATTACGACAGAATCGGCGAGGGAGATTGTTGGAGCCCACGTGGAAGAGCGATGTTCGATTGAAGTCTGAAGGCATCACGCGGACGCTTTGAGGCAACAACGGGTATTGAATTGAAGGTCGGCTTGCTGTGATTACTTTGACCGCTTCTAATGCTTTCATGCGAAGCGGATCATCTTCGTCCACTGAGGGACCGAGCGCGCGCGGTGCGCTGTGAAGAAGGTGTTCGGCAAGTTGGTGTTCGCCTTCTATTTTTAATTTTCCGCTTGCCAAGGCGTCCATAATGCCGATGCCTTGATCCTTCAACTCTTTCGGCAACATGTCGTCGGTCAGGTCTTGAATGGTGTTGCCGTTTAGCACAATGTGATACTCATTCTCTTTGTTGGAGCTAATGGGACTGGTGGCGACCTGGGGCGTCTGCTTTCGTATACCCGCATCGTCCGGTCGTTTGCTGCCGCCACCCTTCCTGTCCTGGTGATAGTCCACTATTTCTTGAGCAATAGAGGCCCAAGCATCATCAAAGGAAATGTCCTTTTCCTTCGCCCTTTGCTCTATTCGTGTTTGCATCGAACTACGTGTTGCGAGCAACTCACCGTCCACAATTACGCGGTCTGTCGTCTGTTTTTTGTCAAAGAGGTCAGTCATTTGGGCTCCTTGCGTATCAGTAGTGCAAATAAACGCGTAGATTGATTCAGAAATAGTTGATATGATACAGGCGTTGATTAAAATTAAAACTTAAAATTTTATCTATTTGAAACATTTTCACTCTAGCCCGGAGGTTTTATGATTTCTCGCAAGCAATTTCGTCATGTTCAAATCGCGCGCGGACTCACCGTAAAAGAGATCATCGCTCGCACAGGTATCCCTGCACAGTCCTTTATGGTGCTGATGGATGACGCAGAACGTGATCCATCCAAGCTGATTTCTGATCAAACGTTCAAGATTTTGGAGCATGTTTTGGGCTTTGAAGCCGGTATGAACGGGCTTCAACGTACGAACGTGATCGAGTGGCGTGTTCCTGCGAAGGCGGATGCCCGGGCAAAATGGCTTAGCGCGGTCGGTAATATTCGTGCTGATCTGTTGGGGGATCATGTTGAAGTGGCTGTAATGGCCAGGAAGACGCGCTTGTTGGGCAGAAAAGAGTTTGCCCTCTTCATTTTTGACCCAGATAGCCGTGTCAAGGTGGTCGTCACGCACGCCGATAGCGGTATCCAAAGGGCTCTTCTCAAGCTCTTCTGTGTTCCGGAACCCTTGGTAGTTACTGTGGACGAATCTGAGTACGAGTTGACGTGCAACTTGGTGGCGAACTCGGTTTATAGGCCGCAACAGTTTATGGTCGTTCTTGGCGGTAAAGTAGCCCGTTATACGTGGAATGACGTCCAGGCGGCGGCAAAGGAATTCAATTTCACGCCCGACGAGTTGATTGACCTCATAGTTTGTGCGGTGGATGAATCGCGCAAGGTTACCGATCCTGCGTCCAGTGTTGTGACCGAAGATCGCATTCTTCGTGCAGTCGGCGCGTGACACCTGGCGATTATTCCCGCAAATCATAGCCTCGGTCTTCCGAGGCTTTTTTTCGCGGGTGCGTGTCCTTGTAACATCGCACTATTTGAAGTTATCGATGACAAGAGTCTTATCCTGACGGTCGAGTTCATCAAGTGCATACTCGATGAGTCCGATGATGCCGGGAGTCATCGGGCCCATCATCATTTTTTGGATCCGTTCGTAGGTTGGGCCGGGTATCATCAGATAACTGCTCTTTCCTACGTCACCTCGACGGATCTGTCCCTTGACAACTACTGATTCTACTCGGCGAGATTCTGTCACCAAGGAGAAGAACGTTGTGGGTAGTGGGTCCGTATTCCTTGTTGCCGCGCGATCTCCGAAAGCGGTGATTTGTGCCGCCGTTGGTGTCGATGTGGACGAATCAGTCCGGCTTGGACTGATGGTTTTTGGCGGGATTTTTACTTTGAAGTGATTGGGCTGGTCTGTGGCGTTCATGGTTGGCGTCCTGTGGTTTTATAGACTACTAGGGGCTAGTGTGGAATAGTATAGCCTAGTATATTCGAGTAGATGATATGGTGGTCTAGGCTAGGTCAAAAAACTCCTGGCCAAGAAGCTGGATTTCGGCTCTCGCCTGGGTATTACTCATCTCGACAACGCCCTTGCCTGCAGCAAGGGCGTCGCGGTAAACCTTGCGGTCGCGGATAATGGTGCCGGCGAGTTGCAGCTGATCAAACTGAGCAATCAATTCCTTGGCCAGGCTCACTTCCTTTATAACGGGGTTCGATGGGGCCATGGATAGGAGAGCAAAGGCGGCCAGTCCTTTGTTTAAGTCCCTTGCAGCGAGGATCATATTGTTTACGTGCGGTAACGTTTCCAGATCCGCTTGGGATGCCCGGATAGGCGTCAGTAGAAGATTTGATACCGCGATAGCTGTGCGGAGTTCGCGCGAGTCACGTCCACCGGCATCTATGATCACCACTTGATAACGTTGCGCTAAGTCACGAGCTGTTGCCGAAACGTCGCCGTGGCGTTGGCTGCAATGCACCTTGGGTAGAATCTTGAGTTCGTTCCGTCGTTCGATAAACTGAGCGCTTGTTGCTTGAGGATCTGCATCGAGTAGGGTGACATCAACACCCTCGTGAGCAAGATACACCGCAAGATTGATGGCGTTTGTTGATTTTCCTGACCCGCCTTTTTCTGTGCCGAGCGTTACGATCATTCCCATAATTACCTCCCTAGTATTTAATAGCGTGGCCTAGCATGGACGATACTAGCCTAGTGTCGTCGGAAAGGCCGGTAAGTGGTGCGCTTTGTTTTACGTCTTTGGTTGGTGTTTGCGTTGATGCTTTAGTGGCGGCGCTATTCTAGCACTGTATCGCCTAGTGTTGTCAAGCATAGCATACACTAGGCTAGTGTATTATTTGGGGCTTTGGGATGAAGTGACGCGCAATTTGCGTTGGTTTGCTTTGTATTGTAGGGATTAGCGTGTCTTTCGCGTGGCTGTGTTGTGGTGGTGTTGTGGTTGCGCAATGGTTTTGGCGTTCATGAATTAACCGTCCCTTGATCTAGGGCTGGTAGTCAATGGATCTTCAGCCGTGTGAGTGGGGGCTCTCTGTCCTACCTTCTGTCTAACGACCCGAGTTCGCTCTTGTTGAGTCTAGCTTCTAGCAAGGTTGTTTGGCTTTCAAGTTCAGTGATGCGTCGCTGCAACCTGGCTATTTGACCAGCATGAGGTGCTGCTATCCCCTGTCGGATCTGGTCTGTTTGCAGCATTAGGTGCCGCCGTTCTGCTTCGAGCCGATCCTCGGCCTCGGCGATGAGGCGTTCATGTTCCTTACGACTGATCCAGTCGGTCAATGGTGGTGCGGTATCACCTTGTGGGTGCAGACTTCTCCATGTGGCGAGGTGCTTGCCAACATCACGGAAGCTGCCTCCGGTGATGCGTTGAACAGCGCGAACACCGGGGAGTTGTCCATCGGCGGCTAGTGTATCAGCGGCCTCGCAGATTCGAGTATAGGCGACCATGGGTGCATGGTAACACTGTTACCATTTCCAGGGAAAGAACTGAAAACAGGATTTCTCCTGTGCAAAACGCTACCAAAATCTGTGGGGAATTAGTACTTAAGTCGATGAAAAAGCAGTGTTTTTAGTTGTATCCGATTGAGATGATGTTTCACGGCCGATTGTTTCACGCGCGTACTTCCAAGGTCGGGAGCTGTCGTTGATTTTTGTTGTCGTTGATCATCCAACTTGAGAGCCTTGATCACGAACTTGAGAGTCGAAATCAATGACCAGCGCGAGTTCTGTCGAGAGCATGTACTCGCTCTCGCCGAATCACCTTCTAGATGGGGGTTTGCCCGTTGGCACTAACCCGGACCCGATCAAAAGGTTGCCGCCTATGCATTCAACGATGATCGCTATCCGGTCATCTTGTGAAGGAAACTGCGCTCATGAGCAAAATCGATCAGTCGATAATCGAGTCGGCGACCAACAAGCTGCATGAGCTTGAGAGCGTCGCGCTTCAGCCGATCAACGACGAAAGCACACATCAGGTGTTGGTCCTCTTTTTTGGGATCACCGCCTTGACCGAGTTTGCTCACTTCGACAGCGGGTTGTTGCGTCCAACTAGAGCTGCACTTGACGACATTGAGGCGAAATGCGCCGCAATCTTGTCTGCGCGATCCGTTGTTATCGAAGCTTCACGATAGGAAGGAAACCGCACCATGGCCACCATTCCCACCCTTGACGCTGTACAAGCGCTCGATGGCAAGAACTTCGCAATGTTGTCCGCCGAAGAACAGGCAGTGCTTACCTTCTACCGCGATCAAGGCCGCAAGTTCGATGTGTCCGTGGCGATCCTCAGTGACGTCGATCCGAAGGAATTGGCACGCGCCTCCCGGCAGCAGTCCGACGAAATCATGCGCCGTGCGAACGGTCACGTGCGGATAACGATTGGCAATGGTGCTCAAGACGCCTGGGCCGCACGCGCCCACTGACCAAGGAAATCGACGATATGGCATTTGAGCGAATCAACAGGCTGGTAACGAAGGAACGTTTCTACTTCCAAGCGTGGGATGACCGGTACAGTAAAGGCGTGTGGGCTGCGCTTGGGCTTTGGGAAACCCAAGTTGATACGGTGCGTGATTTATCGGGAGCTGGTGATTTGGACGTGATCCCCGCGATGGATTACGTTTTCTCGGCTGACTGGCTACCTTATGTGACGGCGAGAACACTAACCGAGGCGATGCAGAAGCTGGAAGAACGACTGGCGACGCTGCCGCAAGATCAACTCAGTCGCAAAAGTCCTTGGGCTTCTTTGGTGAGTGACGCCGTTCAGGCGTTGACCGATGCGACGCAAGGAAAATCGTTTTACGGAGACGAGTCGCCCGAGCGCCTTGCGGATCTTCCTGCGACGTTCCAAGCTGCCGTCGCAGTGGCCAAGTAACCAAGGAATTCGCATGACAAACCCGGCACGACTAATACAACTTGAAAGGAAAACGAAATGAGCAATTTTCAAACACAGGTAAAAATTGATATCGCAAGGCCTGCTGCCGCAATGCCGGCGGTTTCAGTGATTCGGGCGCGAGACTTTGAGGTTACATGCCCGCAGTGCGGCCATATGGCTGAGGGTTGGGTTCGTGATCCCCGCGGCACCACTGATAAATGCGACAAATGCGGCACTGAATACCGCATTCCTGACAACGTTGAAATCAAATTTGCGTGACACGGAAATCGAAAGGAAACGAAAAATCAGGACAAGGGAATGACCTACATGGCGGCTCAAAAACGTCTTTACTTGGCTGAAACGAAGCGGCCGGGAACAGGCTTTAGCTGGAGGTTCGTCAAGGCCGATGTTGGCGCAGATGATGTCGCTACCGACATGGAAGCCTATTTGCGCGCGACGGACACCGACGGCGAGTTGGTAAAACTGTCGCTTTATGGGATCGCTGGTCGCGTCGTTTGGGAAAAAGGCATGCCCGCACCCGGTACGAAAATTACCGCTGACATGGCTGGACTGACTTTCGACGAAGGTATTGCATTGAGTTTTGAAAAATAGGAATTGACTGATGATTAAAACAACGTTGCTCGCTGCAGTGACTGCTGCTCACTTTCTTCAGCTTGATGATCAGGACGTGTTGCGGCCTGTGAAGGTTCGAGACGGCGAAATTCGGTGTTCGCGTGGACAGGATGACGAGTGGATTATTAGGGATCAGGAGATCGAGGTCGATGATCTTGGTTCCGCCCAAGTGCAAGTCCGTGAAGAGTGGGGGGGCCGCGAGGAAACTCGGACGATCCGCTTTATGATGAGCCGCCCCTTGGCTATTCACGATTTGAGCTAACACTGCAGAATAGGAAACCGCGCGATGACCCGTTCCGAGGTAGACAGGGCTTGCGGACAAACGCCATGCCTTTGTGGTGACATCGAGACATGGCATCCAGAGTGCTATGCAGGGAAAACAAAAACCGAAATTTCAGATGGCTACAACGAAGCGTACTCAATTGCAAGGCGTAAATTGAGGATACGGGCAGCGGAAGCAACTACGCTGCTGATCAAATCGGCTAACGCGCAGCATTACTGAAATGGCGCCATGAATTCTTAATTGGTGCCGTTCGCCGCCTCTTGGGGGCTCCGCCCCCGCCAGCTCGAACCCGGCGCTACGCGCCGTCCCTCCCGGCATCCCCGGGATCGTCGCCATGCTTGGATATGTGCCCTAGAGAGCGTTCGGCGACATCCACCGGTGCGGCTTACGCCGCACGAACCATCGTGGCCAGCGCCTTCCAGAAATCGGGATACTTTCCAGTGAACATCATGATCGAACGATTTCGCCTTTCGATAATTGGCTTTACCTGGTCTGGACTATCCAAAAATGAACTCGCCCACTGAATGAGTTCGTCGGGAGAAGGGTCGTGTCCTTGAGTCGTTCGAAACTCCATCACGAGCGCATGCCGGGCGCAATCAAGGATGCCTTTTTTAATGGGATCATTATCGAAATTGATCTCTTCCGAGGGGGGCATCTTTTCGGTGTTGGGCATGATGTTTCCTTTCTCAGTGTTTGTGATTAATCCGGTGAAAAGGCGCCAGGTCTGCGGCTGGCCACAAATTCTCGATAGGTCTCAAGTCCCACCTTCTGGACGGCCTCAACTGACTCAGGGGTTGGTGTCACTTTAATGGCGTTACGACCATTACGCCGCCGCCCGTAATGCTCGAATGCGGTCTTCGTTGAGTTGTGACCGACGAGCGACGAAATTAGCACGGGATCTGTAAACGTCAGCTTGGCGTCGGCAATAAATTGGTGCCGAAAGGAATAGAGCGTGATCCCGATAAAATCCTCGCGCTCGTGCAGGAACTTGTGATCGATGCCCCATCGAATTGCGTACGTGAGCTCGTTCTTGAGTGCAGTGCGTATCTGGAGTTCTTCGTCTTCGGCGTGGACCGCGCAGTAGGCGAGGGCGCTTTGGACGGTTTCTCGTTCTACAGCATTGAGTTCGTCGATAAACATTTCCCGGTACTCACCATTGGCCCTGCCGTTCGAATGCTTCGAGTTGCGCACGCGAAGAACATCACGTCCGGTCTCATCGTGCACGCCTTCTTCAGAGTGGCACCATTCATTCGGGCGAAGCCCCGTGAGAAGTGTGGCCTTCAAAACCGCCAAGAGTGCTTTGGAGTGCCGGTGACCACGGAGGCCTCGGTGTTCCAGAACCTTGATGATGCCTTCCCAGGACGCGCGCGGCACCGTCTTGCGCTTTGCGCCCGAAGTTGTGACGCCCCGGGCCTTTAGTCCACGAGATGACTCCGCGCGCAGCTGCTCGATCGCGGTTTCGTATTCCGGGTGAAAGGTTTCGATGTAGTAAATCGCGGCGGCTTTGTAGTGCCTCCATGTGCGCATCGCATTCCGTGGTTTCTGAACGATCAAATTTGCCACGACTTCATCTGGATCGAGCAACTCCTTCGCACCCACTTCCCTTGTGAACTTGGCCTGCAGTTGACGGTATCGCTTGGTGTAGCTGGCCTTGGTGTCTTCACGAATGCTTGGTTTCTTGGGGTTGAACATGGCGCCGTTTCGATCCTGGTGAGAGAGGTTCCTTCTGAGGGGATTGATGCCTTTACTAACCCGTCTGGAGTTTGGCGCCATTTTGAATCATAAAGGGGTCATTGTGCAAGGTCGCTGCCAAGTTTTTGAACTTGTGATCATGAAAAGACTAATTGGTATCTCCCCCCGTTACTGATTAAATGTAACGCGATGAAGCAACGCTGTTACATTTAATCAGTAACGGGGTAAGGTAACGTTAGTTAGAAAGTTGATACCACTAGCCCTGGTGGGCCTTTTAGGGGCGATCACATGCGCTTCGCGTTGTGGCGTGGCAGCGAAAAAAACGGTACATGGTCACCTGGCACCCCAAAGCATGGTTGCAGGGTAAGGTGTCACCACTAATCGGCGCATTGTGTATTCGGCGTGGAACTGATAGTCACGATTTAAATCGCGCGCATCAGTTTGCTTTAGATATCCACAGATTCTGTGCATAAGTCACGGGATCATTTGGTGAGAACCGCGTAGTTACGGGGTTTCCACTGATGCCTAAATAGTAGGCATCGCATGCGTTCGGTACGGTTCCGCTGTTGATCCGAGGCAATGTGAAATACACGTGGTGTCCGCATGGAACCAGTGTGTATCAGACGTACCCGATCTGTGAAAACAGAGCGGGGCGCGTGCTAGAAGGCCATTTCCGACCGTGACCAAGATCTAGTGATCAGGCGCCGACGCCAACCATCCAAGATGGAAGTGGTTTCTGCGTGGTGTTCGCGTGGAATCAGCGTGATCAACCGATTTGTGCCTATGGTGAGCTCAAATCCACGAAATGTTCGGATGGCTGCTGTCATCAAGAATGGCTTGCGTGAATAAATGATTGCTGTAGAATAGAAATTAAAGTTTTTTTTGTGTTATTTTGTATCATTGATTCGGCAAAGTAACCATATCTGCGCTAGAATCGAACCGTCCTTGCGATAGTGAAAGGTGCTTCATGTCATCAACTAGACGTTATAGTGCGTGCCTGGCAATGCTGCTGGCTGGGTGCGCAAACATGCAGAGTCAGCAGGAGAGGCCATCTGAGCAAAAAGAGGTAAGTGCTGTTCTTCAAAAGATCGATGCCAACATGGCTTTGGCCGTCGACGCTCAGCGGGAGTTGGCAATGACCGCCGACGCAAAGGGGGATCGCGAGCAACTCAATCGAAAGCGTATTTTCGATGACGTCGTCAGTAAGGATTTTTACGGTGACGTAGAGGATCTGCTCCGCGAAATGGCCGCTCAATACGATTACGGCTTTAACGTTTATGGCCCTCGTCCGCAAGAAGGGGTGTTGATCAATGTCTTTGTGACGAAGAAACCAGCGATTGAAATCCTCAAGCACATTGGCTATCAGACTAAGTGGCTCGACGTGAAACTGACGAAAACGTCAATCGAGCTGCACTATATGCCGCAGCCCCGGAAGTGAGCTGATCATGCTTGACGCCGCTGTGATTTCGCTCGAAGCAATCCAGAATATGAATCAGCCTGCCTATGTACAAAGCGCCATCAAGCAGAACGGTGAAAAGGCATCGTGGCGGATTGCGGCGCTTCGCGACGCCGCGTTGGGCGTCGGCGCCCGAGCAGGGCTTCTTTACCAGACGCGCCTGAACAATCAAGCCCTGGAAAAAGTGGCCCGGCGTCTCGATACGGTGTATGCCTTCGGCGCACTGATGATTCAGGGCAGGGTGGTTCCGCCGGTCTTTACCGAGACCAAGGACAACTATACCCAGGGCAACAATGTGACGCTTCGGCTGGGACGCCAGTCGTACAAAGTTGAATTTCAAGCCCGCTTTTCGTCTCGACCGCCACACTGGCGCGACTATCTGATCTCTCCGGTTGGCAGCACGCTGGCCATGTCAAGTGACGAACTCTTGCCGCGCGACAGTGGTGAACAAGAAGTTTGGCGTAAGGCTGCAGCGGAAGGTTGGACCCAGGGGGTCGAACAGGCTGGCGTTATTTTCGAAACGAGTATGAACCGACTCAATCGGGATTTCGTGGGCATGTGTCGGTACCACATTCTGGCTCTGAAAAATATGGTGACCATGCCAATCGTCGCTGAGCAGAATATGCCGATCAATGCGTCTGGCGACTCCATGAACCTGGACGAAACCTTATTGCGAATTACGGCGCTGCCGGAATTCAATACGGACATGAAGGAGTGGCGGTCCCTGACGAGTCGGCATCAGCGGGCGCCTGGTGATGTAGAACCGTCCGGTGTGATTGAAAAAGAGAAATAGTAATGGCTTTCATTGGAAACGGGCGGCCGGATTTCCTGACTGGTTTCAGAGAACCGGCATCGTTCAGCGATAAGGACAAGTTCAAAGGGTTAATGCTCGAAGCCATTGAGCTTAAGGTTAGCGACACCATTCTACAGTCCCGGGAACCCGTGCTCGTCGCGATCCATGGGCGTCTTCGTCCGCTCACGGCCCGTCGGTTACCTCAGTCTGAACTCTCTCAAATACTCAAGTGGGCGATCGGAAGTGATGGCGCCGCCGGTGACCTCTCCAAAGGGCGTCCGGTCCGTGGCGCTTACATTGTTCTCGATCCGACACGCAAGGATCTCCGAGGCGAGGCGTTGCGTCATCGTTTTCGCGTTAACGCCACTCGCATCGAGAAGTATGGGAGCGATGCCATTCAGATCGTGATGCGAACGATTCCGAATGACGTTCCGACGATTGAACAGATGGGGTTTGATCGCGAGCTGTTGAAATACATGACCCCAAAGGACGGGATCATCTATGTAAGTGGACCGACGGGATCGGGTAAGACGTCAACGTTTGCCTCCATCATCCGCTACATATTGGAAAACGATACCCCGATCCAGGGCAACATCATCATGCTCGAAGATCCCATAGAGTTCTCGTTCGACTATATCGACAGCCAGCATTCAATCGTCGCGCAGAGTCAAGTGGGCCGGAGCCTAGATGAGGCTGACCGAGGACGGGATATCTCTACATTCGAAGAGGGCGTTCGGGACGCGATGCGCCGTTGGCCAGCGCTTCTTATGATCGGTGAAATGCGTGACTGGGAAACGGCCTCTGCGGGCATTACCGCATCCAATACGGGGCACCCGGTGTTTACGACGGTGCACTCGAACGACACCAGTACGATCTTCGAGCGTTTGCTGTCCAGTTGCCCGAAAGAAAGGCGTGACGCAGCCTTGTTCTCGTTGGTTGATACCGGCCGCGTTCTGATCAACCAAGCGCTTGCCTTTACGGTGGATGGCAAGCGCACACCACTTCGCGAGCATTTGGTGATTACGGATGCGCTGCGTGAGGAAATTGTGGCAACTGCTGATCCATCACGCATCACGTCCGTGATGCGCAACATGTTACGCCTTCACGGACGGAGTCTTTCGCAAGCGGCAGAGGAAGCCTACGAGTCCGGAATTATCCCTGAGTCTGAACTGCGAAAATACCGGAGACGATAGCGATGGCACATTGGCGATATTCCGCGAACGAAACAAAGTTTATAGGCATCGATGCTAGGGCATTTATTCCTTTTGCGATGCTTTGGGTAATAAAATCTAAGTTTTTATTCTTTTTTGGAGTGATTTTTTTAGTTTTTTTCTTTATAATCCAGATGAAAGGTTTGAACTTTCCGAACTTTGTTCGACGTCTTAGAACTGCAATTACCGGACGCTGGAAAGAGATCAGTTGATTTTCCTGATCCGTATAAACCGACCTATAAGGGAATGGACATGAATGAGCAACAAGTGCAAAAAGAAAGCAGAACAAAGCCTGTTTTAGCCATCGTTCAGCCGGAGGTATCCGTCGGGTGTGACGACGGGCATTTCGGTATCAAGGTGTGTACCGACGACTGGCGCCAAATTTACGTGCCCTCTCGCGTGTCGCTCGGTAGCCAACTCATTTCTTTGGACGGAAGTGACGACAACTGCTACGAGTCGGGCGGCGAGTCGTATACCGTTTCCAACTCTATTGCGACTATCGACACGCGGTTCCAGGATTACCCTCTTTCGGACGTCAATCGTGTTTTGGTTTCCCATGCACTGATCAAGGCGGGGCTTGGTGGCCAAAACGTCCGACTGGTCACCGGCTTGCCGGTGCAAGACTATTACGTTGGCAGTGCGCGCAACACGGCCTTCATTGATCGCAAGGTGAAAAACCTCTTGGACGGCTCGGTGACCAACCGAAACCCCAACGTGGTCTGTGCGAAGATCGTCGCGCACCTGGTGGTCTCCGAAGGCATCGCCGCGTTCTACGATCTTCTGATCGACAAGGAAGGCAATATCAATAGCGCGCTTGCTGACCAAGTGGCCTCCGGCTCAATTGCCGTTCTGGATATCGGTGGAAAGACGACGGATTCGGCGGTGATCGTCAATGGCGGAAAGGGGATTGAGGCAAATCGTTCGGGGACTGCGTACCTGGGCGGCCTCAGCTTAAATACCGCTGTCGAGCCCCGATTGAAAGCGAAGTTGAAGGTCGACAGCTTGTCGACTCGCCAGATCGAGGATGCCGTGGCCAAAGGCGTGTTGCGCGCCTTCGGTAGTGAGCACGATGTGTCAGAAATTATTCTCGATGAAAAGAAGGCTCTGGCGCACCAAATTATTTCCGAGTGCAAGCGCAAGATGCGCGACGCAGCCGATCTCGAAGCAGTGTATTTCGTCGGCGGTGGATCCTTGTTGCTCCAAGCCCAACTTCAGGATCTCTTTCCCCATGCGGTATTTGTCGAAGATCCACAGTTCGCTAATGCGCGTGGGATGTTGAAGTTCGCCAAGTTCATCCTCGGCTGACATTTGTCGAGCCTGATGATATGTCGAATGCCGGAAACAAATTACTTGGCCCGGGCCGCGTGCTCAAACGGATGAACATGATCTTCGATCCGCAGGATCCCGTTGATCAGGCGTTTCTTACGCTATACGAAACGTGCACTGATGGGGTGAAGCTGCACCTGTGCAAGGAATTGATCTTGGCATCCTTGCCTAAATCTGCGGTTGAAGAAGATGTGTTGTTAGCGCGCGCGATGCGCCGCGCAAGCAATAGTCGTCGAGGCCGCCCGGTCCGGCAGTCTGATTACGCGGCGGCGCCGTCAATGGACGTTCCACGAATACCGCCCGCACAAGTTTCACATGTTGTTCCCGCCGTGACCCCCGCGTCGCTGGTACCGGCGCAACCGTCCAACGGGGTGCAGTTGAAAGATTTCGCCGCGCTGGCCGGAGTGGGTACGGGATGGACCGTGGCAGACGTCGTTTCGGCGTGACCGGTCTATCAAATGAAGAAATGAAGGAGTGGATGTGAAAAAAATACTGATGGCGCTATATCTGGCGATGCCCTTGATGGCTTACGCCGGGTTTGTGATGGATGAAGGTGTTCGTCCGCCTGCGAAAAAAACACAAGTTGTGGCTGAGGACGAGCCCGCACCCGCGCCTGCACCAGTCAAAGCGGTCGCCCCCGCGGCGGCCGCTGTGGCGCCTGCGCCCGCATCAAAGCTGCCGACCGCGTCTGTCACGCCAGTATCTCCAGTGGTAAATGGCGTTGCGCTGTCCTCGGTGCTGTATATCGGCGCTCCCGATAAAGAACCCGTTCCGTTGCAAGGATTCGGCGATGACGTGAAGCTGTCCGATGCCATTCGGCGAATCGTGCCAGTCGATTGGCATGTCTTCTGGAAAGAGGATTTTCTTCGCAAGGGGATCAAAGATTTTCGTGTGAAGTGGTCTGACGGTGGGACGTGGGTTGAGCATCTGAACCATTTTGGCAATGATCTTGCGCTCACATTTGAAATTGATTGGGGGCGCAAACTGATCCTTGTGGGAGAGGACAAAAATCGCACTGAGGCCCTTGCTGCGTTGGGGGAGAACACAACACAAGCCTCCTGGGTTGTGAAACCGGGAGCTCTACTTCAAGACACGCTTACGGAATGGACTTCACAGGCGGGGTGGGCTTTCGTGTGGGGTTTGCCCGAGAAAGAAGCGGTGCGTCTTCAAGCGGGAAATACCTGGCATGGTGATTTTAAGGCTGCGATCTATGAATTGATTGATTCCCTACCCCCGACGATACGAATCCGAGTTGTCCTGGCACCTGAAAACATTCCCCCTCTGCTACATGTGACGCGAGACGAAGGAGTTCGGCAATGAACCGAAGATTTGAACGGATTTTGATCGGCATTTCAACAGCGTTGATTCTGTCCGCGTGTGGTGTTGTTGAGAAAGTCCGCGACGATATTAGCGAGAGTCAGAAATCTGGGAAACAGACGTTCAGTGCGCCGATGCAAATTGCGCCGCAGTCGCGTGTGACTGAGATTAAACGGAAGATTATTCCAGCCACTACCGTTACGAATATCAGAACACACGACTGGTTGGCGGGAATCAAAGTTGAGTTGAAAGTTGACAATCCAACACCGTTATCTGCCGTTATTGAAAAATTGTCAGCACAAGGGCTCAATATTGTCAGTGATCTTCCCCTCAACAGTTACACATACACGGGGCGAGTTTCTCGCACGGATGCAGAAGCTGCGCTCAAGACCATTCTGGGGTCGGTGGGTTTGGATTACCAAACGGACGATGTACGCAAGCTGGTGATGATCAAGCCCATGACCAGTCGCAGCTGGTTCTTGAACATCGGAAATCGGCGTTCAAGTTATTCCAGTGACAATGGCACGACATCTTCAACATCTTCGAGTACTAACAACACAGGGACCTCCGGCACGGGGTCGACAACGAACTCGTTTTTGACCGCGGGAACCGGGACCACCGGGGGATCCTCGTCGGGGACGAATTCCCAAAACAACAACAGCAGCAGTAGCAGTAGCAATAGTGGAAACGGGACCGGCGTTTCTTCTGCTGATGACTTCTGGACCAGTCTATCCAATGAGCTGAAGAGTCGCCTTACGGTGTTGATGCCGCGTGGCGCGGCAGGATCTATCGGGTCCTTGCCGTTGCCTGGCATCCAAAATATTCCATCACCAGGCATGCCTATCCCTGCGATCGGCATGCAGCAAACGATGCCTACTCGGAGTAACAATAGTGCTGATCAATCCGGCGCCAATGCGCTTTATGTGAGCCGTCAAATCGGTTCGTACTCTCTAAATGCCGAGACAGGCGCTATCACAGTACAAGCGCCGCACTGGATTCTTGAAGACATGGATGTGTACATCAAAGGTGTTCAAGAGATGTACAACACCGATATCACCTTCACCGGCGAGTTGGTCCTTGTGACCAGCAATAAGAAGGATTCTGAAGGCTTTGACATCACAACATTTGCTACCTGGGCAAGCGGGAAATATGCGGCGGTAATTTCGAATAACGCGCTGGGTGGCGTCACTGTATCCATGCCTGATGGCGCGACTGTCCCAACGGTGACCGCAGGTTCACCGGCAATTTCTGGGCCGCTTTATGGAATGCAATATTCCGGCGCGAATACCGCGATGCAGATATTCAATGCATATCTGTCTGAAGTCGGTGAGGTGTCGGTCATCCAACGGCCGTTGATCACAACGACCTCGGGTGTGCCGGGAGTTTTCAGCAAAAAGTACACCGATTATTACAACACGATTAGCCAGCAGGCTGCAGCGGGTGGTACAGGTTCAGCGGCGACGGCGACTCAAAACACCATTGTCGGTATCGACTTAGGTACCGAGCTCAGAATTAATCCGCGTATCGATATTGCCACTGGGCTGATTCGGGCACAGATCACGCTTAACCAAGCAATTCAGTCTGGCACAAAGAACGTGCCCCAGACGATTACTTACGGCAACAACTCAAAATCCGTCGACACATCGATACCGCTTGTTACTCGGCAGAATCTTTCTGGAGAGATCCTGTTGCGCGACGGTGATCTGATTGTCGTCGGTGGACAGACCGAGGACAACCTGGCGATCGACGAGAGTGGAATCCCTGGGAAAAATGGACCGATGGGCGGAATTTTTGGCGTCAAGACGGCGAAACGCGGTGCACAGACGTACTACTTTGCGCTGCGTGTTGTCGTCAGCAAGCGCAAGTAAGCACAAGGAACGGGATAAAGGTGACGACGTGAGGAATTTCCATTCCCAGAAAAACATCCATCGCGGCTTTACGCTTGTCGAGCTCCTGGTCGTTGTTGTCGTGATCGGCATTGTGACGATCATGATGTCGCCAATCATCAACGAGTTGATCACTGCGCAGCGGTCCGCTTATTTTGAAAAACATCGTTTAAACAACCAGCTTATCGGCGCGGCGCTGATGAACTATGCCGCCAACTCAACGACGTTCGGGCGTCTACCAGGCGCGTACAGCGGAAGTGGATATAACAAAACGATTTACAACCCGTCGGATGCGACGGCCGCCGGGATCGCGCTTACTCAAGCGCTTAATCAAACGGGGATCAATCCAGCGGAGATTAACGATGATGGGACTGCCTCGCAGAATGTTCGTGTCTATCAACTCGTTTCGGCGTTGACGCAGACCATTCCGCTCTATTTTCAGTCTGGGCCCCTGGTCACGTTGACGTACGACTTTGGAGCGATCTATCTCACCGCCTGTCCAAAGAACACGTCCAGTTGTAATCCCTCTGCAGCAACGGGAGTGCCCGGAACAAGCGCAGCAATGTCTGGCGGAAACTACACCACATGGGCATCGAGCGGCACAGACAGTGCGGCGTTCTTTGTATCCTCCATGCCGATTCAGAAGCAGATGCTGGCAACGACGACGCAACGCCTGGACAAGGTTCGTGATTCCGCGCTCGCGTATTTGCGCTCGCAGCAGCAAACGGCCGCAGGGGGTGACACCACGAATTGGTATCCGAACCAAACGGGCGCTTCGGCCGCCGGATCGTTGTCGGGTGCGGTTCCTGGCACCAATCAGGGGTGCCGGGATGGTTGGTACGATCTTTCGAATGGTTTAGTTCGGGTCTTGCCTGCGATCGGGCTCGCTGCTCAGGAATTTGGCACGACGGCTTGGGGTGGCACCGTGCACTATTGCCGCGACTATGATCCGAACGGGACCAAGGTCGCCGACGTCGCGCCTCACTTCGCGGCAATACGAATCCATTCTGCCGTGTCCTTGGGCCTTGCACCCGATGCAGCGCTGCCCGGCAATAACATTGTGCTGACATTCTAGGGAGGGTCCCTATGTGATCACACATCACCATCCAACCCGTACTGTGTCCGATATCTCTTGTTTCTACTTGTGAAGGAAAATCTCATGAACCAGAAGTCTCCCCAGCGTCAGCGTCAGCACGGCTTTACCCTGATCGAATTGGTTGTTGTGGTTGCGATCATCGGCATTTTGATTTCAATCGTGATCCCCAACGTCATTAGCACTCAAGACGGCGCGAAAGCACAGCTGATGCTCAAGACATCGAGCAGTATTTCGGCAAATTGGTCGCTCATCAATCAGTCGTGCGGGACGTCGACGGCGGTCACAAGTAGCCCGATTCCGGCTTCCGGGAAAACGGTTTCGGATGTGCTTTTTGGTGGCGTTGCCAACGTGGATGCGGCCTATAAAAACTGTTATTCCCAGTCAAAAGTGTTGTCGCTTGCTGAAGTAGCTCAGGCGAGTGCAACGGCTGGCGTCTACAACGTGGGCGGTTTTTCAGTCACGCTGTCTGGTGGCGGTACCGTTCCGCTACAGATCGGCTTTCTGCTCGTGCCTGACAACCTGACGCTTCTCATGGCGCAAAAATTCAACCCGACCCTTGCCGCTTTGGCGGCGAGCGATACGGGATCATCGGTTCTTCAATACAGCACCGAGACGTCGGGGACGCGGACGGTCACGGTCTTTAAGCAGATTTGAGCGGAAGGTGTTGGGAACAGGACGTTAAAAAATGTACGTGGTGATGGTTGTTGCCGTGTCGATTCTTCTGGCTACCCTGATGTCGGGGGTGGCCAAGCAGAATCATGATCTTGCGGGGCTTTACCAGTCGCGAACGAAATCGATGCAAGTCGTCACGATGGCTGAGAACATCGAGCAGTTTTATATCGAAACCTCTGGTTTTCCGGCTTCGCTTGCATCCTTGGCACAAGCCCCCGGGTTCGAGCATTCCCGGGCGCTGTCCGACAACTGGCAAGGCTACGCGGTGAGCCCCACGATTAATGATGGCATCTGGCAGTTCAACCGTGCGGTCTTGTTTTCCAACGACCCAAGCAAGGGCGTCAGCGGGCTGTCCTTCCTGACCGCGAATTCGTGCGGTGTTGGTGGCTACGACGTGGCCACTAGTTGGTGCGGGTCCTCTACCGGCCGCTGGTTCCGCCGGGAGACCCGCGAGCGGTTCAACGAACAGATCTCAACGCAGCGCGTACGAATGGGCCGGTTGCTGCAAAAGATGGCGGACTACTACAGCAAAAACCAGAAGCTTCCAGATAAGGACGCAGGCGGCTCCGCATTGTCTGCTGATAGCTTGACCCTCGTGGCCGCGCTTGCGTCCTATGGCGGTCCTGCATGGGCGTGCAGTGGCACGTTTAGCTATATGGGTGTGCCGATCGATTGTGGCGATATGTTCGACGTGTGGGGAAGAGGGATTGGCTATCAATTTTTGAGCTCAGCGCACATCGTTCTTGTTTCGGAAACTCCTATCTACAACAACAGCGGCAAGCGGGTCGTTGTTGCCGCCGATCTCGACACTTCTCTATTTTGAACATGAGGCAACCTATGCAGCCTGGACGTACCCCCGTAATTGCTGATGCCGAGCTGACTCAACTTGCCCTTGGCTGGGGGTGGGAGAACCCGTCGGCGGAGATACTGCAGATTGCTCAGCAGGCACGAGATGCCAAAAAGATGAAGAGTGGCGAGTTCCTCGTGTCTCTCGGGATCATTACCTCAGAGCAGAAGGAACAGCTTCTTGCGACTAAGCCGGAGGAAATTCAAACCGTCGCATGGGTTGCGAGGCAGGACAATATCGCTGTCCCTGTGGAGCGGATTCTCGCGCTGATGAACGGCTATGCGTATTACGAATCCCTCCCCCAGTTGTCGATTCACCCCTGCATGCAAAAGGCAGAGGTCATCAAACAGGCTGAGGAGCTCGACGCAGCCGTTATGCTCATCGAGGAAACGGTACCTGTCCTTGTGTTCTCGACATTTTCGGCCTTGCTTCAATTCCGTTCTCTCGGCCGCGCCGAGCGCATGCAAAACGCCATCCTGAAAATTGTCGGCGATGGTGTTCCGAAATTGGCAGTCGGGTCGCGCGATGAGATTTCTGCGGTTCTCAAGAATGTGAGATCCGACGATTCTACTGGGACGCTCGAATCGTCGAATATCTGGAATGCCGAGGCGGCGGAGAACAAGAGCAAGCCGGAAAATCGAGAAATCACACGGTTGCTCGATCATGCGCTCGCACAGGGCGCTACCGACATCTCGTTCAAGCCGTTTCGGTCAGGTGAAATGCAAATTCAGCTGCGCAAGTACGGGGTGCTGATTTCACCAAAAGCGGTCAGCGGTCGGATGAGTGCCGATATGGCCAGCAAGGTGAATAGCTTGGTACAAGCCAAGTCTGGCGCAAACCGAAACAATACGATTCAGCGGGTTCCCACGGATGGCCAAATAACCTATCGATCCGCCGTGGGTGATGCTTTTTTGCGACTGTCTTTTATACCGCTAAATCATTTGGGTGAATTGCGTAATCTCACCTCGGTTTCGATTCGACTGCTTGCGAGATCTGAGACATCAGTTTCATTGAGGGATCTTCAACTGAGCCCGGACGTGGTCGACCAGATTCATTTCGCGATGCGCATGTCCCAGGGCCTGGTGCTTGTCGTTGGCCCCACAAATTCCGGCAAATCAACGACAGTTGCAGGGTGCATCGGCGAGCATGTCCAGATCTATGGGGATACTCAAAAACGCCTGTCGGTCGAAGATCCTATCGAGCGGTTCTTGTTCGGGATCACCCAGATCAACGCGCCGCCAGAAAACGTGGTAAAGCAGGAGAACGAGCGTTTTGGAGTAATCCTGCGTGCGATGAAGCGTCACGACCCTGATGTCATTTTTATCGGAGAAGTCCGTGACAAAGAGACTGCTGATTTGTGCGTGGCGACTGCGAGCACTGGACACTTGGTGCTTTCAACGTTGCACGCCAATCACACTGTCATGGGCTTTGACGTGCTTGCAAAATCGGTCGATTCGGATAAACGGTTTCAGCTGATCGAATCGATGTCAATGGTGATCTCTCAGCGACTCGTCAAAGTGTTATGTCCACATTGCCGGATAGTGGCGCCCGTTAGCGATGAGGATCGCCAAGTCTTCGCACGCTATCTTGACATGCTAGGGGATAGTGGGGAGCTTCCCGAGACCCTCGCTCACGCGAATCCCGAGGGGTGTGAGCATTGTGCTCACGACGGCTACTCCGGATTGTTGCCCATCAATGAAGTGCTCCCGTTTACACGGCAAGTCAAGGATGCGGCTATCGAGATGTTGAGCGGCGAAAATCGTCGAAAAGTCTTGGCCGACGCACGAACCATCACGCTACTGGGTAGCGGGCTGGTGTTGTTGCGCGAGCATAAGATCGATTTGAACGATCTACTGGTTTGAGATACGCCTCATGATGACTTTAGACGAAATCGGGGCTTCAGCCGCTCACCTGGGAAACCAGATTGGCGCCGGGATTCCTCTCGACCAGGCGCTCTCACGCATGTCGCTGTTGCAGCCGCGCTATCTCGACTTTTGGGGGCGTGCTGTACAAGAGATCCGATCCGGTCGAATGCTTTCGCAATCCCTTTCAGAAGTCTGGCCGGAGGCTTTGGTTTCCGCCGTGCGTGCAGGCGAGCACTCCGGGAAGATGGACAGCGTATTCGCTCGCATTGAAGAAACCATCGAGCTGCAGATGGGTTTGCGCGTCACCATTATGAAGTTGGCCTACCCCTTTTCCTTGGGCGTCGCAGGCCTCGTGGTGTTCATGGCGTTTATGGTTTTCGTATTGCCGTTGCTGGCCAAGTCCCTCGGGCGCCCGGGATCTGCTGGCTTGGTATTTCAGTTTTCTGCATGGGTTTCTGTTTTTGTGCGAGAAAACTACATCGTATTGGCCATTGGGCTCGTGGCGGGAGTCGCAGCACTCGTGGCGTGGCTGAAGACACCCGAGGCGCGTGCGTTGATCCTGGAACTGTTTTTGATGGTTCCTCTCGTGAAAGACGCGCTGCGCGACATGTATTTTGGGCTGTGGGCGAAATATATGGCAATGATGATCGCCGCCGGCCTCACCACCACTTTATCTCTGACGTTGACGGCATCGGTATTGCCTCGCCCACTACGTGAAAGCGTTGAAGTCTTTGAGCGGGATTTATCGGCAAACAATCGGACGTTATCGGAATCTTCTGATCTGGCCAAGCTACCTTCTGACGATCTGCGATGCGAATGGTGGCCTTTCTATATCGCAAATGCATTCATCGTGGCAGAGCAGACGGGGGCAATCGACAAGGAGCTCTTGCGTGTCGCGCCGGCGCTGATCAAAGAAGGGGTGAAAACGCTTGATCGTGCCGTGGCTTTTGCGAACCTCATTGCGATGATGTGCTCCGGTCTTTTGATTATGTCGCCGCTCGCGGCGTATTACATCGAAATCTTTGCTTCGATCCGAACAGCAGGGCTTTGAGAGAGGGACCGAATTTAATGAGTTCAAAACTGACAGTGCTGTCGTCCATTGGCGATCCCGCCGCCTTGAGAGAAATCAAGACACGAAAGGTCTTGATCGCAGGTGAGCCGGTGTTTACATCGCTCAACGCCGATGTGCCTTCTGGCTTTGTCAAGCGGCAAGCTCGGGACGCGTCTGCAGGGATCTTCGTGCAGTTCAGTAGAAATGCACCAAAGGTTTTTGTTGCAGTCGACGAACGCCTGGTCGGACTTCCAAAACTTCGATTTGCGTTGGCTTTCGACGGGTATTTGGCCTGGGGGCTGCGCGATCGCCGTAAAGGGGTGACCGTTCTGTTTGGCGGTGGCGAGTCGGCCGAGGCCGTTAATGTTGAAATACTGGTGTTCGCCGACGGTCGTTTGATTGAGTTACGTGAGAAGTCACTTCCTCATAGCGAATCCTCGTATTTCCGTGACACACTTTTAACGATGATCGACGACATCCGGACCAGTTTCCCGACTGCCCGTTTCGTCCAATCGGCACCGCTCAGAAACTGGGATATCGACGGCGTTGAGTATGTCGGTGATAAGCCATTGCGGGGGTTGTCGTATAGGCCCATGACTCGCGTTGTGACGCGTCGGTCGATATATGCCCTTCCTGCCGCGTTGGGGCTGCTGGGCCTTCTGGCGTATCCCGCAGCGGTCATTACAGGATGGACGACTTACAGCACCGCGGTCGACGAATATGAAACGGCGATTAGTGATCCCGCGATCAAGTCCAAAGGAGGGATGGATACCAATTTTCTGACGACCATGAATGCGCGGCGAATGTACATGGATCAACCGCGGCGACAAACGGCCTTGGCCGAGAAAGCGTCTAGCATCGTGAGAGGCTTGGCAGCTGTTCCCGACGTGCGCGTCGTGGAAATGAAGCTGCCGGCGCCGGGACTCAACCCGCAAGCGCAGATCGGCATCACGGTGAATCCAGAGGCGGAAAAGATGCGCAACCAGATCTCGCAAGATCGATCTCCTGATGTGTGGATCTCGATCGCCGTCCCAAAAACGACTGATGCTGCGATTATCCAGGCCAAGGCAGTCATGACACAAATTGCCAACACCACGGGAATGTCTTTGCGACTTGCGCATCAAGGGTGGCGCGACGACCAATCCCGGCGAATCTTCAATATCGAGGGATTTATCCATGATTAATGCGTCGATCAAATTGCTGGCGGCTCTGGCGCTTGGCTTTACGGTGGTGTCCGCCACACAAGGGCTCAAAGCACATCGCATCTTGACGGCAAAAGCAACGGCGCAAGATGAGGTGACCGAGAGCGTACATCGTTGGAAGCAGAACTATATGGCGCTCGGTGAGAGTGTCAAACGATGGGATCGCGACTACCGGCAGCAAGATAGCGTTCAAGACCTGATGTCGCTGTTTGCCGTGATCAATCTGAACGAGTACGGAATTTCTGCCAATACCGATGCCATGATTCTCAACAAGATTGACCAGGTGACTCAGAACGGCATGCAGATTGGGTTGACCCGGATTTGTTTGTCGTCCACTGGCAGTGGCGATTCCTCCGCGCTGGAGGTTCGGGCCCCCACGTACCAGGCGCTTTTTGACGGACTAAAACGACTGTCGAAACGCCCCGACATCTATATCGGAACGATCTCGATCAAGGGTGACAAGGCGTTCGCGATTGCAAATCTGGGCGATTTTTGCGTCCTACTGAGCAAGTGAGGAGAAGGGGATGCATAAATTTCTAAGGTCCGGCAATACCCGGCTCTACCTGTACCTCGCCGTGCTTGTCGTCATGGCTATTTTTTGGCGAACGGGCGAAGCGATCAATGCAAAACTGGCTGAGCTCCCTGTCAAAGAGGCGCCGAAGAGCGGGAAAAGTGCCGTCGTTCTTAATGAAAAGAGCTTCTACCCTGTATGGGTTAAACAAGCGGTTGCACGGGCGCCTGTTGTTGATGACACCCAGGTCGACTTGTTATTCAAACGTGAAGACGAAGTGGAGAAAAAAAAGGCCGACATCAAGCCGATTGCTCCGATTGAACCGGACTATGGACAGATGTTTCGGGAGGCCATTCAGATCGAGGGGGTAGCCGATGATGGCTTGTTTATCAGTGGGCATTTCTACGCCGTCGGGGAAAATATGGAGCCCTTCGCGGTAACGACTGCAGCTGGAAAACGGTTGGTCCCGAAATTGGTTTCTTTGAAAAACGGCAAGGCCACATTCAGTCTCGGTGCCTTGAAAATGTCGATCGTTTCGGCAGAGAAACCATGATGGATCGAATCGGAGAATGGGTCGATACGCTGCGCTTCGATCACCCGGCGGCCTACCGTGGGGTGGTGGCCGTTTTCGTCCTGGTGGTGATCGGTATAGCGTTCCTCATGCTGCCCAAGTCTCCCATGCTGCAGGCGATGGGTGTGACTGGAATTCAAAAACGAGCGTCAGCGCTCAGCAACGCAATCTACTGGTCGTCGAGGGCCGCGCTGAACGGCAAATCTTCAACGGAAAAGCCAATAACCCTCTACGGAAACATGGAGGGGATCGATCGCGATGGGAAACTCATCGTTACCGTTTCCGCCGGCAACAAGTGGGTGCGTTATAGCTGGGTGCTCGCGGACACCGTGATTACGGACATCTACGGCGTCGCTCAGCAAGTCGGGGCACTCCGGCTTGAGGATGCCAAATTCGAGGTCTATCGCCGTGAGCAAGCCGTTGTCTGGGTCCGTGGCGTGCCATTCAACGTGAAATTGATTGAGGCGGGCCTCGCTACACCGGATCCAACGCCCCCGACCGATATCGTCGATGTCGCTTTCGCGACGTACTACTGGGGCATCGTGAGGGGTATCCCAACAGGAGGTAAGTCATGAAGATCAGCAAAACTCTGTGCGCGTTTATTTGGGCCGCAGTTTCGCTGCACGTGGGCGCAGCCGGACCGCAATGGACTTGGGAAGCGGGAAAGCAGACGAACAATGGCGCCATTACGATCAAGTCGACCACGGGGTCGACCACATACGCGAGTGTTCAAAATCCAACCGGGGCCGTGGTCAAGACGAATCAGATCGCCGCGACTCAGCCACCGACCGTCATTGTTAACGCTGTCGCGAGCATGCCGATCAAAGCCGTCGGGGATCCATGCGTTGCTACGACGTCCGGCACGGCGCCAAACCAGACTGCCGACGAAGCCCATGCCGTCACCGCGGACCGCACTTCGCTACTTACTTGCCAATCCGGGGTGTGGAAGACTCTCTTTTCCGCCCTGGAATACACGTTTTATGCCGTAGATACTAATGGAGCCCCTAATGTCGCCTTGGGAGTCCACGCGGCATGTT